>Ga0208919_1000178_pt1 | contig 46832 bp, 48 predicted proteins | sample 4_EtaG_FD_184076 | JGI IMG/M metagenome (GOLD analysis project Ga0208919, IMG submission 184076) | Marine viral communities from the Subarctic Pacific Ocean - 4_ETSP_OMZ_AT15127 metaG (SPAdes) (version 3) | ecosystem: Environmental > Aquatic > Marine > Oceanic | place: Pacific Ocean | collected... | reverse complement strand
GGGAATCCCAGCGTTTGTATAAGATTTGCCGTGTCTGTTCCCACATCTTACCCGCCAGTTTCCTCCTTGACCTCAGGTTCAACAACAAAACTAGCCGTCAACAAACTCATGAAGTGATTTCTACCACCATGAGCTTGATCCAAGTTGAAGCTGATCTGTCGAATCTTGTTCTCAAGATCGGCTACATGATTCAGTAACGTCACCTGCTCCTGTGACAAGTCCGCTACGTTGTGTTCCTCACCGCTGATAACAACGGTCTGCTTGTTTTCTGTTTCTGTGTTTTTAGCCATAGCCAAATTATCCTTCAAGCGTCTTCACCCTCGCGCTCAACTCTTGCACCGCTTTAATCAGCGGCATTACCAAGTTGCCATATTTCACACCCAGCATTCCGTTGGGCGATTCAATTACCAGCGGGAAGTCTACACCAGCTTCATCCATCGCCGCCTTAACGTCTTGCGCTATCAGACCAATGTGCGGTGCGTCAATGTCATCTGGTCGTTCGTGTGCTGGAACCGTGACTGTCTCGTAGACGGCATCTTTCGCCTCGACCGCTTCACTTACCAATCGGCGTTCAGTCACTTCTTCACGGGCCGGTTCAGCCGGTGTGACGATGTGCGTCTCTGTCCACTCGGCTTTCGCTTCCACAACCACTCGCGTCTCGGTGTGTTCGGCAACGGCTTCGCTGACCAACACGCGCTCGGTTACTTCTTCAACTGCTGGCGTGACGATTGTCTCGGTGACTTCTTCTTGTGCCTCTTGCGAGATGTACGACTCCATCACCGGCACTTTGTGAACGACGTTCGCACGAACCTCGGCAACCGCTTCGACTGCCTCAACAGCTTCGACGGCTTCGATTGCCGCAGTCTTCTCGTCGCCAACCGACTTACCTTCCGGCAACTCATCACCTTCCTCGTAATATGTGGCGGCAACAGCCTCAACACCCTCAACTGCTGCAACAGCTTCAACGGCTGGCGTCACACAATGTGTGCAAATCGAACCGTCCTCATCGTACAAGTCGCAGTCTTCATACAACGGTGTGCGCTCGGTGCGTGTGACTTCTTCTGAAATCTGCTTTTTCACCCACTTGCCGTCCACCTCTACGATCTCTTCGCGGGTGACAGTCTCGGTGACTTCTTTCTCGGTGTGCTTGTGGCGTTCCGACTTGATCTCCTCACGCGCCTCTTGTGTGATGTGTGTTTCGGTGCGCTCGGCTTCAGCGTGAACGACAACTTGATCTTCGTACACCGCTTCAACCGCTGGGATCGTCACTTCCTCCGTGACTTCCTCAACGGCGGGATGAACTTCCTCGCGTGTAACTTCAGCTACCGCATCACGCGCCTCTTGCACGACTACGGTTTCGTAAACGGCTTCTGCCGCTTTGACTGCTGGGGAGACGAGTTCTTCGCGGGTTGTTTCCGTCCATCTGCCTTCACGAATTTCTTCGGGAAAATCTGCTGGGTTAATCTTCTTGAAGCTGACCGTGTTCAGCTTGTCAATGAAGTCCAAGCCAACCGCTGAATCAGCAACGTCCTTCTTGATCCGATTATCAGATGGGGAAGCCGCCGCCGTGTCGTAGCACCAAAGTCCGTTCATCGAGTTGATCGACGAGTTCCCCAGCATAATGGAATCCCCTCCTTGACCAACTGCGGCATAACCAATGACTATTTCATTCTCGTTCCCCGTCGCAGCGCCGCCGCGTGTTTCTGAACCAAGATAAGTACACTCTCGAACATCAGTTACGGGTGTGCTGCCATTCGATAAGAAGCGACCAGCATTGCAACCAACGGCGGTGTTGTGGTCGCCGTCATTAACGTCAAGCGCGTACAGCGCAGCGTGACCGATGGCAGTATTGTAACTTTCTGAACCATCAGAATCATCTCCCGCATCATACAGCGCAGAAGAACCAACAACTGTATTCTTCTCACCAGCAACAAGCTGAAGCGCGGCTTCTGTTCCAACCACTGCATTGAGACTGCCAGTAGCTACTTTCAATGCGTTGTAACCAACAGCCGTACTTCCATCTACTGTTGTAAGCGCACTCCCCGCTTCGTGGCCGATCAGCACGTTCTTTGTGCCGCTGGAGACTACGTACCCAGCTTTGTAGCCAATGGCTAAATTGACTGATGTGTGCGTGTTTTGAACTGACAGCGCGTTGCCACCAATGGCTAAATTGTGCGACCCCAAATCTTCTGCACCTAATGCATTTGCGCCAATCGCTATGTTATGATCGCTATCACCAGCTAACGCATCACCAGCTATATACCCAATGGCGATGTTGTAATCGCCGGTGGTCATATCCACGCCAGCATCCTTACCGATGAGTACGTTGCTTTCGCCCTCTGTGAGTGCGTAACCAGATTTGTGACCCAACAATACGTTGTTAACTCCGCTAAATGCTGCTGCGCTTGGATTGTTTTCGAGTGAACTCCCAGCCATCGTGCCAATCACGGTATTGTTAGCACCGGTGCCTTTAGCAAAAGCGTGTGTACCTACTGCGGTTGTGCCGCTTGTAGTCGCTATATCATTGCCAGCATTGTAGCCAACTAAAGTATTGTCGCCGCCGCTCGAAATCGTCGCACCCGCAAGTCCACCAATGGCGGTGTTCTTGACGTTTGTGCCGCCGGTTTGTAGTGCGAGTGCAGAGTGGCCAATGGCTATGCAGTAGTCAGCTTCAGCAGTAGAATTTTCTGTCCCAAGTGCATTCGTGCCGATGGCGATGTTTCCAGTACCCGTCGCACCGGCATCAGCACCACCGTCCATTGCGTCTAATGCGCCGTTTCCGATGGCGATATTATCGCTGTTGTTTGTTAAACCCATCCCAGCATTCTTGCCGATTAAGATGTTTGAAGTACCAGTATTCACCGCAACACCAGCACTCGATCCTAGAATTACGTTACTCTGTCCGGTCGTGATTGCTTTACCAGCTTGGAAACCAAGCAGCGTGTTGTTGTCGCCGTGACCGTCTGACCCACCACCAAACGCACCAGCACCACCAGCTTGATAACCAACTGCGGTGTTCTGTACGCCACCGTAAGCAACGCTACCACCCAGCGCGTTGAGTGACTGATAACCAATGGCCGTGTTGCGTGAATTGTTACGGTTCTGGCTGTATAACGCCAGATAACCAATAGCCACACAACCATCTGCACCAGATGTTTCTGCGGTTAACGCATACGAGCCAATTGCTACGTTAAAATGTTCGTCTGCGTTGGCTGCATCTAGTGCCTCATGTCCAATGGCTACATTATGTATGTTGTTTGTTAATGCCGATCCAGCGGTATGACCGATGGCAATATTTGCATACCCCGTAGTGATTGCATCAAGCGTGTAGCTGCCTATGGCAATGTTGTAGTCGCCATCTGGTGCAGTTGAGCCATCACCTTTGAGTGCGGCTCGTCCAATCGCTATGCAATGATCGATGTCACCAGCATCGTATCCTGCATACGCACCAAGCAACACGTTGGATGCGCCAACCACATCATCCCCTGCTTGCATCCCGACAGCGACGTTGTAATTTTCTGTTACAAGATTGGTTAGTACGCCATAACCAATGGCAACATTTTCTGCCGCCGTAGTTACTTTATCCAGCGTGTAGTTCCCCACGGCAATGTTGTAGTTGCCGGTTGGTGCAGTTGAGCCGTCGCCAGATAGTGCTTCTTTGCCGATGGCAATGCAGTCATCTATTCCAACTGCGTGGATGCCAGCACGATTGCCAAGCATTGTGTTTCTGTTTCCAGTTAGTCTCCAACCAGAATATGAACCGACTCCTGTGTTGTGATCGCCGCCTTCGACGCTGTAAAGAGAAACCTGACCCACGGCGACATTTTCCGAGCCGTCAGTCATTGAAAATAATGCCTTTTGACCAACTGCTGTTGGATCACCAGCCGTAGCATCAGTTGCTGCCTCCGCACCAATCGCTGTGGCGTTATTGCCGGTGTATGTTGCAAGTGAATCTCTACCAACCGCAACATTTGAGTTTCCCGTAGTAATTGCCGATCCAGCACTACGACCAACAGCAACATTTGAGTATCCCGTAGTCGTTGCGTCTAGCGCGTAGTTCCCCACGGCAATATTATTGTCGCCTGTTGGGAATGTGCCAGAAGACGCACCGCGCATTGCGTGTCGGCCAATAGCTGTACAATGTTCAACGCTGGTAGCGTACCGGCCAGCATCAGCACCCATAAATGTGTTCGACTCACCTGCGAGAGTGTTACCAGCGTTGAAGCCAACCAGCGTGTTGGAAGTTTCGTCTGTCAGCGTTGCGCCAGCACCTTTACCAATCGCTGTGAGTTCAGCCGCACCCGTCGCTGAATCCGCTGCACCCGATCCTACGGCTGTTGCGTTACTTCCGGTGAATGCGTTTAGTGCGTTACGACCAACTGCGACGTTGTGATCAGTAGCCGCGCCACTTAATGCCGCTGTTCCAATAGCAGTATTTTCCGCACCGCTAGTGATTCCGTCACCACAACCGTATCCAATAGCTACGTTGTAATCTGCGGTTGCAGTAAGTGTTCCACCCAACGCGTTAGAACCAATAGCTGTGTTGCCAGCCGAACTGGCGTGTGATCCGTCTAGCGCATCTGTGCCAACTGCCGTGCTGTCTGTATCACCACCCGCACCGTGGCCAATGTCCAGCGAGCCGATTGTGACTGAACCCACCTTGAACTCAAACGCGCTGGCTTCAAACGCCAACGGAGATGCCGCGCCAGCATCGGTCACGGAAAACAAATTCATTCCGCCACCGCGAGTGCCAATTCTTAAATTGTCATTTGCGGAATCCCTTATTTCCAGTTTCCCCTCTGGCGCAGCGACACCAATACCCAATCGCAACGGTACGCCCGCGCTGGGTTCGTCAATAGTAATGCCATCAGCAACAACACCGTCAGACGGTATCCATTGCATCACCTCACCCGCACCATCCGACTTGACGATGGGTTCGTTTTCGTAGGACGTTCCCGTAGTGTGAATCGAACTCTGTTGTGTAATTCTTGCCATAGCGTAGCCTTATGTTTTAGTAAGCTGTACCGGGTGTGTGACTGCTGTCATCAACTTGGATACTAAAGACCACGGCAGTAGTCGTAGCTGTTCCTGCTGCAGTACACGCAGTTACATCTGTAAATTGTATGTCACCAACGTCAGCCTGTGACATGGGAGAGAGTTTTATATGATAAACATCGTCGGTAGCTACTCCACCTACGCGAATGTACATATTCTCAGACCCCACATTTTGAACCATGGCAGCCGCATACTGATAGCGACCATCAATTAGTTTTATGTTTTGGCCGCCTCCTGCATCAAGAGGGACAGTTAAAATAGCGGGAGTGTTGACGTTGCCGTTTGTTGTCCGGCCATGCCTTAAAGATAAAGAAGCCATAATAGATAAAGAAAGTGGAGGGGGAATTTCTCCCCCCTCCACGGTTATAGATTACGTCGTGCGACGACGCTTGTAGATGATCGGCAGACAATGACGGGCATCACCGGGGATACCGCCAAAGACAGCCTGCGAGATGAACTTCAGGTAATCACCATAGACGTTTAAGTCCTGAGTACCTGTGTCAGATAACGCAGTACCGCTGTTCGGAATCAAGAACTGATCCGTTAGCGTAACTTCGCCGTTCCACTTCATAGAGTAGAACTTCTTCGCGCTCATGCTCTTCGAGGCAAACTCTTTCGGCGGAGGGCCGACAGAGATCGTCTTGAATGCGTCTGCACCAACAAGGAATGCAACCTCGTAACTACCGATAGTATCACTATCAGCAGATATAGCGGTGTAGTTACTATTAGGTACAACCTTGTGGGTGGATGCGTCTACCGTTTGCGGGACAACCCAAGCACCAGCATCGGCAAACCGAAGCGGATACGGATCGAACTTAGCGGTAACCTTACCAAACAAGTCTCCAGCGAAGCCGTCAGTTATGAGGCTAAGGTTGGCAGAACCCAAACGGGCGTTGCCATCATCACCGGCCTTGAGGTCGGCATCCCACATCAGAGAAGACCAAGCTTCCGTAGAACAGATAAGGACATACTTGCCTTTAATGAACTCCGAGTTCTTGGGTGCATTCTGCAAACGATCAAACGTAGGTGCCTGCATATCTTCCTGCAGATGCAACATAGCCTTGTAGATGTCCTTCAAGGTTAAATTGCCTGCCGTGTTGGCTGGGTTGTTAGCACCGAACTCGTTACGCCAGATTGTACCGCCACTATTTGTGATAGTAGCAGAACCACCAGAACTGTGGGCAGTTGTAATGGCATCAGCACCATTATCTACCAAGCGAACGTCATCACCAGAAAACGCACGTTTGGCAATGTTAGTACCAAGCGTCATCTGAGAAGCAAGACCGTTAGCTGTACCGCCTGAGCCACAAACGTAGGCGTCTGGGGTCTGGTAGTACATCAACGTACGGGTAAAGGTGTTGTTAGCCAGAGCGATCTGACGAACGATATCCTTGTGCGCGTACTGAAGCTGATCTCTCCAGAAAGCCTCGAAGTTGCTTAGAAAGCGAAAACGAGAACTCTCGAAGCGATGCGCTCCAAGCTTTGCAGTTTCGTAACGCTCACCAATACTGAACTGATCTTTCGCGGGGAAAGAGTCAAGAGTGTTGGGGGCGAAGGTTATCCTTTCCACAGGGCTAGGCATTGCGGTTAGGCCGTTAAGGGTATTACCCATGTTAGGTTGCCACTTGATAGAACCAAAAAGGCTATCGTAGGTGTTCCATTTCGGGAACTGGGCAACCTCGTTTCGTGCGAGATAGAAGTCTAGCTTCTTAAACTCTGCCTGATATGGCGTAGCTGCCGCGTTAGCGGCATGACTTACACTATCGGCGAGGACTGACGTTGGCATAATGTTATATTATATTTAAGTTAAAGAGTCCGTAGACTCCAGTTTTGGAGATTCTAGAACGCATCTCCTTACGCCGCGATGCCCTTCGCACATAGTAGCAGTGGTATGCCCTTACCCTAGTAGCTTCTCGAAATCGTCCGCTAAAAAGACTTCATCATCAGAACTAGCTGACTCTGACCTTCTTCCCGAACGCGGTTCGACTCGACGAGAATCTTTCTTGTTTGTCTCTGATATGTCAAGCTGTTTTTTCAACTTTCCTAGCTCAGAGGCATAAAGTTGTAGTGTCACGTAAAGGTTTGAGGCTAAGTTAGTTACGGGATGCTTCTGGAAATTTCCCGGCATAGCGTCGAAAAAACCTTGCTTCAAATCGCCTATCGTAGACGATTTTCCGCCGGGAGTCTCAACCGCAGTCTTCAATCGGTCAGAGTCCTCCTCCCACGCAAAGTGCTTCTTCTGCTCTGAGGACAACATGCTGTCTGCTTCGCTGTAAATCTTAGAGTAGTTGTCCTGTATGTGAGAAGCCTGCTGGCCGAACTGATTCATAAAGTTCTTGGCCTCCTGCAGCGCAGACTCTATGTCGATTTCCGAGGACTGCGTAGCCTTGAACGCCTGCTTGCCCGCAACCATCTGCCCGTCTGCGTTATAGCCGTCTATACCCTGCCAAGGCTCTCCATTACGCACGTTGATTAGCTGCTGTTTCCAATGTGCGTACTCAGTCTGGGCCTTGCTGTAGTTGTTAGCGGCCTCACGATACTCTGGTGAGAGAGTGTAGGCTTCGGGGTGTTCGTGGAAGCTTTCGGGCAGCTTGGAGTCGGGAGTCTTTGTACGTAGTTCTTCCAGTTGTTGCTTGGCCTCGACCATCTCATTACGATTCTTTGAGTATTTCTCAAAGGCCGCGTTAGACATTTGCTTGAGTAAGGGCCGCTCAGACTCGTCGAAGTCTTCGTAGTTCCTAGATTCCGCCTTTGTCTGGGGCTGCTCTAGGACTTCCTCGCGGTCTTCAGCCAACTCACCTTCCGGTAGGGGAGTCTGTTCGCCATCATCGTCAGGTGGGACATCCTGTGTCTCACCACCCTCTGCGTCGTCCTCAACAAGATCACCGTCGAATATGTCGCCAAACATATCCAACTGACTCTCTTCTGTTGACTCAGCGGAGTCCGATTCCTCTTGCCCGACTTCTGTTGACGTCCCTGCCCGTGGGTCTTGGACTGTTACTTTCTGTTCGAATAATGTTTCCGCGCTCATTTATTGTATCCAATATATCGTCTACTGTTTTTAACTGTGCAGCCCTGTATCGTATAATGTTGTCTGGGGAGGCTGCGTCCACAGACTTAAACTTAATCTCATTGAGAATCTGCTCCTTGTACTCACCAAGCCTCTGCTTGAGTAGCTGCGTACATACGGAGTCACGCCATTGTAGATAGGCTAACTCAGCCTGCTGGTTGTTGCTGTTGCTGTCCACCGGGGTTTAATACTTGCTGCACCTGCTGCATTATCTGTGTTAGTTGCTGTTCGTGGGGTTGGGCCTCTTCGGTAAGCTGGCCCGTTTCTGGGTCTACAATCAACGCCTGCAGTATTGTGTTTAGCTGCATAAGGAGTTGAGTCTTTGTGTTGTCGTCTTGGATAGCTTGTACGTAAGCTTGGCCATCCTCTGGAAACAACATCGAGACGAAGCGTTTAAGAAAGAGGGAGGCTGCCCCCGTTTGTTGCACCACAGGCCAAGCCTGCATCATTTTGTTTATCTTTTCCTGCCGTTCTATTACGTCCGTGTCTCCTGCCGGTCTGACTGCGTATTCGTGGTCTGTAAAAAAGCCGGTTGGTATTGTTGGCTGTATTAAACCGGCGAGTATTCTTGACCTGTATATGTTCCAGCATTGCGAGTAAACTTTCTTGAGTGCTATACTAAAGAGTGCGACTTGTGAGGCAGAGAGAGACTGGGCTTCAGAGGTGGCTGCTTGAACTTCCGTGGCGGTCTTACGGCTATCTTTGCGGTTCATTGCAGCGTAGTTCACTTGGGAGGTTTCCTGCATGTTCTGACCCAAGATAGTCTGGATAGCCCCCATGATGGAAGAGTCCGGTGGCGTTAGCTGAAACTGCTTTACGTTTGCATCAATAAGCGCATTCGGTGTGAAGAACACACTCGTCTGGATGTTCGTGTTGTTCGGGTCGTTGCTGTCCTTGGCGAAGTACAAACCAGAAGCCCTACGATGTGCCGTAACAAACGACGAGAGAAGAGACGTTGCCGACTCCTGTGCGTATTCGTCAATCTCCGCACGACCCTTCAACAACGATATCGTAGTGTCCTCGTTGATGTTGTAGGAAAATATAACGTAAGGGTACTGAGTCTCGTAGAGGTCTTCACCCTGCTCTTTCTTACCCAAAAACAATGGACGAGGTTTGCGTATCCAATCGTCACAACGATCTAAACATGTCCAACCTACGTAGACCAGATTGTCCTTTTTGAACAAAACCTTTTGGACTTCCATCAGCGAGTAGTTCTCTGCAAGACTCGCAAAGTCTAGGCTCTTCATCTGTTCCTTGTTGAAGTCGTCTGATTCCGCCATCCTACGAAGTTGGAGGTCTGTGAAATGATGCCGGTGTACGATCATTTCACAGGCTTGGATGTCTCTGGCGTCTTCGGGTAGCCCAAGGTCTTCAAAGTTTACGTCACTTACCGCAAAGTGTCCCGGCTTGGTTACATCGAGGGAAACCTCTGCTACCCCATAACCATGCAACTGCATAGAGTCTATAATCCTGAAGATGGAGGTTTGCCAACCGGGATACCGAGCCTTATCAGTGAAGTCTTCCTCTATAACAGTCGAATCAAACGCAACGTCGTTCAAGCTCTTGAAGATGGCCACCCGTCGTGACGAACTGATGTACGACACGTAACGCGCCTGCTCCCTGCGTATGTTCATGTCCACAAGGTGTATCGGAATATAAAGCTCGTCAGGGGCCAGATGCCCACTACGCTGCTCAGCATCCATATCTATCGTAGGATGTCTCAACAAACGATGTTCGTCCGCCTTTGTGGTCTGTCCTTGTAGATGACTGTTAAGGCGATGAATTTCCTTCGCCGCATCATCATAATCCATGTAGTCGTATGTCGTCTTAGTCATTACCGTAACGCCTTAATTTCTTCCATTAAAAATTCCTGTGCCATAGGGTCACGCTTGGGAAGCATGTGGCGTAACCGCTGGCTTCTTCGAGCCTGTGTTAGCGTGAAAACCTTGCTTTCTTGCTTTAGCTCGCACTTGTTTAGCTTGTACTTGACACGCTGACCCCGCTTTTTTGTAGGGGCGTAGTCACAAAAAGCAAGCACAAAAGCGTCCGCATGGTCAGGAGAGTTCCGACCTTTAGCCTTGGCTACCTTCTTACTCTCAAGCTGTAACTTGTTCTGAGGGGTTACCATGTAGTACCGAGAGGCAAGTTGCTTACGTAAGGTCGTATACTTAGGGACAATGATCTCTTTGTTCTCAATAAGCTTGGCCATATTAAACCACGTTTCCGCCCCTCGGTTAAGGTAGGCCAGCTCATTTCGAGGCTTAGCCTGATTGAGTACGTACTTAACCGGCCAGTTGTTTGCCCTTAGTGTGTCGAGGATGGGCTTGCCAAGACCACCGGCATCACCGTAGATTATGGCATCTTGGTTATCTAGGCCATACTTGTAGAAGAGTTTTTCCAGATGCTCTATAAGAACCACAGTATCCGTAAACTTAAAGCTTTCGAGGGCTATGAGTTCATTGCCGTTGCGAATTGCTAGAACTTGCTCGTCACCACCTGCTGAGAGATCGAGACCTGCGATGTTGTACTCGGACTCTAGGCGATCTACCTCCACGTTATCTAGGTCTACGAGCTGCTGGAAGTTTATAACGACTTGTTCTTCGAGACCGCCGAAGTCGGCTAGGATCATGGAGCGGTAGAGAGTGGAGTTTTCTCCGTAAGCACTCTTGATGTCGTCTATGTATTCTTCGCTCAAATGCGGACAGTCAAAGGCCGTCACGTGGTATTGCTTCCACTTGTTACCGACACAGGCATTGTAGAAGTGACCATCGGGAAGACCGGGAGAGCTAACGTCCACACGCTTGGTGAAGCCTGTACAACGAGCCAAGGCTGTGAAGATGTCATCTGCGATTGACTTGGCCTCTGAGACAAATATCCCAAACTGACCGTTGGCTGTGGCGGGATGCCAACCCTCTGCCCTACCCGGCTCATCAGTAGCAAAGAGTTCTATCGTTGAGCCATTCAGCAAATTCGTATAGTGCCTGTAGTTCAGCTTCCATATCTGCTTATCAAAAATCCGATTGATTCCATTTAGTAGCTGCTGGATATACCGATCTGTTTGGCGATCTAGCTGGTTACCGGAGGCAGAGGTTATGATACAGAGAGAGTCGTCATAGACTGTGCCTAACCACACGGCGCAGGGAGCTATAATGTATTTGTCTTTGCCTGAGCCGTTGGCTGCACGTACCACCGAGCGGAAGGGGTCTTTATCTGTACTTGGATCGGCAAAGTCCAACATGATCTGCGCCTGCCATTTGTGAAGCTTCATCGAACCGTCAAGGACTTCGTCATCCACGAAAGAGACCAGCTCCAGCGGAGACTTAAACTTGAGGCTGTTTTCCTGTTTAGTAGCTGTCAACGGTTATGAAGCTTTCTTCGGCGCGTTTTTGGGCCGTCTCTAGGCGGAGGTTTAAGTCGTTGACGTTGAAGGAGATGCCCTTGTTGTTCTTGTCGCTCTTCTGGTCTCCGAACCATTTGAAAAGGCCAGCGCGTACAGCTTCGTTTTCACCATACTCCATAAGTTCTCTGGCAGTTTGGAACGCTAAGGGGAGGAGTTTGTCTACCTCTTCGTTGAAGTCGAACTCAGGTTCTTCTGCCTTGTACTCTAAGTCTTTTTCGTGCTTGCCGTTTGCACGTTGTAGAGTGCCTTTGAAGTTTGAGTCGAAGGTTACCCTGAAGGCAGTCTCGTCCTCTCGCTCAAGGATTTCGGCAACCTTTGCAGGGTTTACCCCTTGGCGTACGAGGGCTATTGCTTGAAGGTCATGGTTTTTCACTTATATAGTCTAGCGACCTGCGGGGGGTTTAGTATCTTCCTCTTCATCATCGTCCTTGCCGGGTAACTTATCTTTAATCCAGTCCCAGATAGACCCACCTTTGCCTTTGCCTTTGCCCTTACCTTTGTCTTTGCGGGGAGCAACAGTATCTATAGCATTAACACCAATAACTTTAACACCCCAGTTAACCTTCTTGGTTTTCTTACTGTTGCCCGTACCTTGCTGCATGTTCCCTTCGCTGTCTACAGTAATATGACTGGCATTTTCAGTAACACTACCATCAGCGTGGACAACATCTACCTGACCTGTTTGTGTGTTGTATTTAATGCTGGTGTAACCGGGGTCAGCTTTAGCCCCTACAGCATGTAACACATCCTTGAAGGAGTTTGCACCGTCTACGGTGTTCAAACCAAAATCTAATGGCTTCATGTTTCTAGCTATTACAGTGCCATCTGCACCGTAGTAAGTACCCGCCTCTATCATACCGGAAGGCTTGTCTATACCGAGTTCTTCAGCTAAAACCTCAAGATCAGCGGCGTTAATGTTTTCTTGGGATACTGGCTGTTTGTTGTAGTTTTCGCCACCGCGTTTGAACACGGTATTGAAGACCCCCTTTAAGCCGTCAGTTACCGCAGCTTCAAAGGGTTGCATCAGCGAATCCATAAACTTTTTCACTAGGATAGGGCCGATTGCAACCGTACCGGAAGCTATTACAGTAATGATGTCAAGTGGTGTGATGCCAAATTCACCTGTGGAGAACGCAGGTATTGGAGTATTAAGAGTATCCCATAGCCCCGGCCCTTTAAGGTCTCCAGCTTCCATGCCGGTTAACTCTTGAATTGCGCCTGCTATACTTTCTCCAAATCCTTGGAAAGCTGGTTTTAGGTTAAAGAAGTTTCCAAGGCCTTCAAAGGAGTCTATACCTTCAAAGTCTTTTGCGGTCATTTCAGACCGCAGTTGATTTATACCAGCCTGACCTTTTAATGAGGCCATATCAAGGTTCAAGCCACCGGGTATTAGTTCACCTGCGTTATCTTGGTTTTCAAGGAAGGTCTGAAACGGAGTTCTACCCTCTCCACCTCTTCCAGTACCGGAAGTAGCTGATACACCCGTTACATCTGGCGGGCCTTTCGCGCCTGTTTCTGTACCTGTGTTTATACCCTCGGTGTAAGGGCTTACCGAACCACCTGCTGGATTAAACTGATGCCATGTGAGGGGTTCCCTTGTTATTTCACCGGTCTCTCTGTTGACTACAGGGCCAGATACAGCAGGGGTATCGGTTACGATAGGTGGCCCAGACGAGCCTCTGTTTATTTTGAACTGATGGAGTGTTTCTGCAAAGTCTGATGGGCCTGTGTGTAACCATTTACGGCCTCCGGTGCTGGCGGTAGTTAACGCCGGGTCAACCTGCGCCGTTATGTCTACACCTTCTGTTGGCGCAGGCGGATCAGCGATTTCCGGTGTAAAGGGTTTTGGGTCTGTAGCTTCCGTAGGGTCAACCATCGGGCCTTCTGCAACTTCACCAGCAAACGGGGTTTCTGGAAGCTGTTCGATGTCTACGCCTGCTTCTGTGTCTACGGTGTAAGTTTTGCCAGAGTCGTCTACGACTACGCCTTCTGGTGTGATTGTTTTAGCTGGGATAGTGGCGTCGGTAGCTGTGTCATCTTCTAAAGCTTCTGCGATAGCTGCTGCACCTTCGGGGTCTCTTTCGACTGGGCCACCGGGAATAGCGAACTTTTCGTTTATTCCTGTACTTTCTTGGGCGTTTTTGTATTGAAGGTCTTCCCAAGAAAGGTTGCCCCCAGCCTGTACACCTCCGCCGGGTGATAAATTCTCCACATCTGGGGTTTGGTAGTACATACCCGCTACTGTATCATCTGTTTCATCTACGATTTTTTCTACCGGGATTTCCGGCATACCCACTTCTGGAGGTTGAGTTACGGGTAGCTCCTGTATGGACTGTTCTACTGGTGGTAAGTAGGGTGCTTGAGTGGTTTCTTGTACGACAGGGTCTCCGTAGGTTGGGCCATAGTCTATGACGAAGGGGTCTTGTTGTTGTGGTTGGTTGTAGGTTAGTTCGGGGATTTCGTCTATTGTGGGTTGTGACTGATAGATAGAGGGGTCAGTTTGGTCGAAGCCTGCTTGATCTATGGCTTCTTGTGCTGCCAAAGCTTGGGGGTCTTCTACCCATTGTGGGCCTTCTTGCGGGAAGTTGATAGTTTTGGTTTCCTGCTGTTCAGGTATGAGGGTGTCTATTAGGCTTGTTATCTCGTCGGGGTTTAAGTCGGGGTTTAAGTCGGGGGGTAGAGGTTGGGGTTGGGGGTAGTCTACTTGGATAGGGTAGGCGTATGCGCTTTCGACGGGTTGGGGTTCGTAGAAGGCTTGTTCAGTAGCGGTTATTTGGGGGCCGGGTGTAATAGGGTAAGATTGCTGGGGTTCAATGTAGCCTACGTCTTCTTGTATGGGGCGAGCTATGGGGGTTGTTATTGGGCCGTAGTCTATTGTGGTGGGTCTTTCGTAGATTGTCTGTTGCTGTGGGGGGAGGTTGTAGCTTTCGGCTGTTGTATCAACGCCCACGTTTGGTTGTGTATAAGGTGGATAGGGTCTTTGTGGGGTTGTAGTTGTGGTGGGTAGGTTGACAGAGGGTATGTTTATGGGGAGGTCTCCCTCGCCCGTGTTTCGACGTAGCCTTGGGCTTGTTGTTGGCTGAGGTTGGGGAGTCCAGATTCGGTTGGGTGTTTCTGGATACCAGTCAGGGGGTAGTGCTGGAGTACCCATAGTTCTGGGAATCTGGGCCGTTGTTGGGGGATACGGGACAAGCATGGGAATTTCGGGTAGCCCTCTTAAATCGACTACAGGGGGTGTAGGTGCTACAGGGGGTGTAGGCGGCCTCTGCGGCAGCCCGTGGTCTATGGAGGGTACTCCGTAGTCCACTATGGCTGCTGGGGGATGTTCTGCAATCGCTTGAGGCCGGTAGCCCCTAACCCCTGCCGGAGCCTTATGCGGCTTAAACTGCCGTACTAGCTTTTTTCCCATTGCTGCCTCCTAAAGTAGTACCTCATCAAGGACGTACCCCGACAAATCTCCTCGGCTCTCTTAGAGAACCCCTCAAACCTAACTTTGGTATTATCCATAACCACACCGACTAAAGCACATTTGATGCCAAACCCGCCTACTGGTAAAGGTATTTTTTAACTGTTAGCCTAGGTTGTATTTTTTGTCATTTTGCCAGAGAGGGTCATAGTTCTGTAAGCGATCTTCTTCTGGGCCTCCCCTCTGGATTACGTACTCTACGTATATCTGTAACCACTACCCACGGTATCAATGATAGTCTACGCCGTAAAGTATACCTACGATAGGCCGGAACGCTGACTGTTAATTATAGTTGACTAATAAGTTAGTCAACACAAAAAAGGAAAAGAGGGTTGCGAGGGATTAAAGGTTTCTATATCTATAATGATAATATACATATATATATATAAATACGCGTACGAGCCTCTTCCCCTCTCCCGCGCTTTTTCCCGTTGACTAATTTATTAGTCAACAATAACCAACAGTTACCCCTCAAATTACAAACTTAGGAATTGAAAATACATGTTGACGCATCCCGCAAATCGGGAGTAAGCTAGACGCCTATGGTAGATTTGACAACGGCGGCGGAGACAAGCCATGCGCGATGCGTGGCCCCCGTTCGCGTGGCGTCTACTGCCATAGACTTCAAAAAAATGAAAAGTACAGTACATGTGGAAACGTTCGTGTCCTTGTTCTCTGTTGTTGAGAACCGTCTAGGCAATGAGGCTTTAAGGCTCAGCGACACCGATGGCAAGCCTTTGCCGGGAGTTGACTTAGCGGCTTTTGCAGCCTTCCAAGGTGGTCAGGTTGCCCGGCCCGGTGAAGGCGACGAGTCAACAGTTGACGAAGAGTTACTTGATATCTTAATCAAGCATTACGAGTCAAAGGTTGATAGCCTCGACCCGGAAGCCAACTCAGCCGCGCTACTCAAGCGGGCTAACGGTTGGCACAAAAGGCCGGAGAAGGCAGCCGCTACTAGCGAACTTAAGGCCCGCAATGGTGCGCTTGAGACTCAGAAAGCTACCGGCGACGAGTTAATGCTGGCAATCGCTAAGGCTGAAGACGAGCACGGCAAAGGCTCAAAGGAATACGTCAAGGCCCAAGATGCCCTGCAATCCTACATGATGGCCAACATAGGCAAATAATCCCTTGCCCCAAGTCTACACTCCCCGCCCAATGTGGCGGGGAGTTTTTTTATGCCTACCCCCGATGATACTTTTACAATCTTTCTATAATTCTATAACCTACCATAGCTCCCAAACATTTACTAAGTACATTAAATCCAGTAAGTAAAGCACACTCTCCCAACAGTTAGAGTATAAAGGTAACCGTAGATTATGCTCGCTTTTTAAGGAAAGTATGGTATACTTTTTCTTTTAACTATGAAAAATCACTTAGCCTACCTCCTCGAAGACCCTAGCCTATGTCAGGTTTGGGTAGAGTTCGCCCTGACCAAGGGCAATCCTATACATGACGACTACACCGGGCGTATGGAATCAGTAGAGATTAGCCTAGATGAGGCAGCCAAGATAGCCCACGCTGAGTGCAAGGGCGTAGTCGTTGAGTACCAAGGCCAAGAGTACGCGAAGACTTGGTCAGATACATCCATGCCTAAGCTAAGCCAAGGCACGGCACGCTTGTGGTGTAGCGAAGCATGGAGAGTTATGGCACAGCGTCGAGCGAAAGAGTCTACACTCCGCGACGAGCAAGACCACAAGACTGACACCGTCATAGCCTACTTCGAGAAAGTCCTCAAGCGTAGCCCTGCAAAGGCACGCCAAAGCATCTACAACCTAAACCTACGCACACAAAAGGCTACGGTAGATTCCCTCTACCCCATGGCCGTCGAAGCCCTCAAAGATTTAGCCTAGGCCAGTAACCTACGGCTACTACACAGAAAATGAAAACCATACAGCAAGTAAACCTTGAGCTAGAGATAGCATATTCTCAGGCCAAGCGTAACTACGCCATAAAGCAAGGCGAGAAAATACTTAGCGCAAGAAAAGAAGAACGCGCTAGGCAACTAGCCCAACACGGGATAAAACCACAAAACAAGATAGGATAAGAAAATGTCTAGACCACAACTACCATGCTACGGTTGCGGTAAAATAACCGCACCGCTAGACCTATGCGAGGATTGCTCGCTAAAGTACCTAACCCATCGCGTAGAGCAAGCAGGGCTTGACCTAACCAACGGACTGCTTAACAGCAAACGATGGAATTGTAGCGTAGACATAGCCCGACTCCGAGGCTACCTAGCAGAAGCCGAGAAAGACTTAGCCCGTGCCGAGGGTAGACTAGAAGGCAGACAGGAGGAGGCTAAGAAATGTTAGAGTTAATTGACAACGGTATTAACCTAGAGAGTGTTTACTTCTACGATGCCGATGACCAGCTAGAGTACTTTTCGTACAGGCAGGGCTATGTAGTCGATAGGTTATTCGATATCGAAGGTGAGCTGTGTCGTACCTTACACAGAAATCTGCACGCTATGTTTACAGCAGATAAAGACTGGCAAAGCAGCTCGCCTAGCCATCCTCATAAACTAAACCTACATCCCGACAACCACGAAACCTACGGTATCAAAGGCTTATACTTTATGTTCTCTGATGGCGTATGCTATGTAGGCAAAAAGGTAACAGGAAAGTTCGACCGATACTCTTAAGACCAATGAAAGACAAAGGCTAAGAAATGAAAAACGAAAACGGAGCATCATGCGGTGGAGAAAAGATAGTCTACAATCCCAGAACAAGTAAGTTAAACGAGGATCAGGTACGTAGCATACAATATGCCTTGTACATAACGGAGACAGAAAGAGAAATTCTAGTCTCTGCTCTTGGTATGCTAGACCACGAAATGGGTTTAACAGACAGAGGCCACCAACTAAAAGGTAGCCTACACCTAAAACTGATAGAACAGTAAAACATAGACCACAAACCATGAGAAAAATAACCCACAAAGCAGCATCCGTATTCCTAGAATACTTCACAAAAGAACAAATCCACAGCCTAGGAAACACGGTAGTCCACAAAAACAGAGATAACTGTGGCCGTACCTATATGTACCTTCACGGTAGAAGAATAGCTACGCTAGACACAATAGGCAAAACATACAGTAACTATCAGAAGTTTCGTATGTTACGACTGGAGTTTGCCGGTAAGCCTACAAAGTTAACGAGAGAAAGACTCAATGGTATACTAGAACTGGTAGAGGCAGATCATAAGCTACGTCAGAAAGAGGGCGTACAATACTATGGCCCTATCAAACTAGGCCTTGGTCTACACGAGTTCCATCCCTACAGATTAGACGAAAGTATAAACCACAAACCATGAGAGAAAAATGACAACAACAAACACAGATACCGTACCTGAGTGTACGGACATAGTTCAACAGGCTATTGAAAAGATAGTCAATGAAGCAGGGGTAGAGAATATGCCCTTCCAAATCAAGGCTGCAACCGACGCAGCCTGTAAGCTACAATCCCAACAAGGGATACTACTGCAAGCCCACGCTGGGCTAGGCAAAACATACATGGTACTCCCTGTCATCAAGTACCTACTCGACAACGAACTGATTAAGATACAGTCCGACTGGCCTATGCCTATCCTATGGGTTACGCCAGCAGCAGTAATCCCGCAGACCCTAGAGGTTATCAATCAGTTTGCTCTAACCCACAAGATATTTCCTATGTCGTACTCTGGATTCAGAGGTAAGCTAGGTAATAGCCTCTACTGGGAGTCCGCAAAGAACCCGTACAATAACTCCAAGGTGTACGCTTGGAAGCCCACACGTGTACCCTCGCTGGTAGTCTTCGACGAGTGCCAAGGCCTAAAGAACGACACCTCTTCCCAGACTCAGCTCTCGTGGTCTATCCCTGCAGGCGTCAAGCGTATCTTCATCTCGGCTACACCCTACCAAAAAGTATCCGAGGCGCGAAGCGTAGTCCAAGGCGTAGGCATGGAACACTACGGCGAACCCTGCACTACAGAAACCGTACCCCAACTACTGCAAAACATAGCTCGCTGGGGTAGGCCAACCCAACTCTGCCAAGCGCACATGGAAAGGCTACGTACCGCAATGAAACCGTACGCTGTCTTTGTACCCAAGGTACGCTACAAGCACAAGACTCATACCCGCTGTCGCCTCATCGAGTTCGATACAGCAGCCGAGCGCGAACACTACGATAGCTATTTCGTAGCCTTCAAGCGCAAGTGCGAAGAGCAGATGCGGAACTCTAACTTCGGCGCGAACGAAATGCTAGTTGCCATACAAAAGTTCCGCGAGGGAGCCGAAGAGGTACGTGCTGTACGCATGGCTAAGCGTGCGATAGAGATGGCGGAGCGTGGGCGACAGGTTATCGTGGTGTTTAACTTTGTTAATCCCATGCGTCTGGCCTACAAAGCCCTGCGTAACGAAGGCTTGTCCGAGGATAGGATATCCCATATAGTCGGAGGCCAGTCCCCCACCAAGCGTGAGGCGGAGCGAGCCAAGTTCCAAGAGGGTAAGTCCGATGTCCTACTCTTCACCATGCGATCAGGTGGCGTAGGCATCTCTCTACACCACAACTCCAAAGAGGGTAGACCACGACACATAATCATACCACCCACATGGTCAGCCATAGACTTAGTCCAAGCACTAGGCCGAGGCCACCGTATCACCTCGATCTCGGACACAACCCAAGAGGTCGTATGGTACAAGGACACCATCGAGGAAACAGTATGCGAGCGAGTCAAAGCTAAGCTAAACTGTATCAACGCAAGCGTAGGCCGAAAGGAAAACTGGGTCAACGTGTTCACTAACGGTACGGTACAACAGGACATAGCATCCGACAACGAGTACCAAGAACTAGAAGACGAGAACCTTACAGTACAGGAGGAAACAAATGAATAGCCTAAGACATTGCATAGAGTATACCGAAAGCAGCCGAGAGTTAGTACGCCTATCAAGTGTAGAATGTTTGCAGTCAACTGCAGGCCAAGGCACTTGGGGTATCACAGACGAGCCATGTCCGGTTAACCTTAACTGGTCGGTACTCGAAATGATATGGCTTGAGTCCTTAGAAACACCAAAGGACAACTCTATAAGGAGGGAAGATGACTAACACAATCCCGGCAAAGGTATGGCTAGCCATGGCTGTCCTAAGTTGGCTAGTCGGAACTGCCCTAGGCCACATGCTATTCTACTAACATGGACAAAGAATACATAGAATTAGACCACCGCTACATACTGCAGGTAGATCAAGAGGAGTTATTCCACGCATGCAGAAGCCATGTACCCTCTATCCTGAGCTTTCTACAGGACAAGGGTTTTATCAAGGGCTACTCATTGGATAACTGTAGCAACCTAGGCAACAAGGACAAAGGCTTTGTTCTTGGACGCCTAACTTTTAAGACAGACATACACATAGATATAGATGATTACATACTGAAGTTTTGCGTAGAAGAGTTAGACGAGGAAGGAGAAAATACAAATGACAGAAAATAATTGGATAAAAGGTATGACCGAGGAGATTCTATCCTCCGTCAAGGAAGAGTTCGCTACCAAGTTCAGCGAGCTAGACACACGAATCGCCGAGACTACACAACAGAACGTAGTCTTGGAGATTAAGCAGCACGTTAGCAATAACGTAGTCAACTACACCAGCGTCAAGGGTCAGCACTACCAACTGAAACCTTTGATAGAGGTGATGGGTTCGGGAGAACCCGCTATGATTATCGGGCCTACGGGCAGCGGTAAAACTCGCGTAACCCACGCAGTCAAGAAAGCCCTAGGCTGCAAGCACTACGCTATACGGCAAGTCAACAAACAGACAGCGACCCATGACCTGATAGGCTTCAACAATGCCACGGGTAACTACGTCCCCGGTGTGTTCACTAAGATAATCCAAGAGGGTGGCCTAGCTGTCATCGATGAGATAGACAACGGCAACTCGAACGTGCTAATGATTATCAAGGGCATACTCTCCGGTCATATCTACATGCCGTACGGTATGCAGGAGGTCAACCCCAAGTGCCACCTCATGTGTACTGCAAACACGTGGGGACTAGGGCCAGACAGGGAATACATAGGACGCAACGCCCTAGACGTAGCCCTCCTCAACGAGTTCGTCTGCGTCGAGTGGCCTTACGATGCTAACGCAGAGAAGCTATGGACACTTGGCCTATACAAATCCGTAGACGAGCCGAAGATAACCCAGAGTCAGTTCGATAAGTTCATCGATAGGTTCCAAGCGATGCGAGACTACGCCCAGACTCATAAGATACGGGTAATCTTTGCGACCCGCAACCTACGCCAATGTGTAAACCTAATGGCTAAGGCAGGGTGGGATGAGTTCGCAGCCTTGGACGCTACGGTGTTTCGCTCGGTCAAGGGCGAGCAGAAACGTAGGCTACTGGAAATCTACACCGAGAAGCGTGTGGACATACGGAAGCCCAGCCACGAAATCAAAGACTTGGCCTCTGATGAGTACAAGTCCAAGAAAGAATCGAAACCTGACGTACCCAAAGACGTTAAGGAAATCCTAGACGACAACGATGTACCCTTCTGAACCATGAAAGACTTAACCAAAACCATATACTCATGGGATGAGTTCCGCTCTGCCCTAGACAAAGACCCAGTACGTAGCGAACATAAGAAAATCCTGAACAGCTACGCATCCCACAAGGATGCAGACAACGACGACTGGTACGGTACGCAGTCATGGACGGAGGCTGTCTTCCTGCTTGACGCAGGAGGTTGGGGTCTGGATAGGCTAGAGAAAACAAAGGTAGACGAAGCTATCGTCGAGGCCATAGCCCCACTCGAAGAGTACCTTACCGACTACGTACCCACTATAGCAGGTGGTGTGGTAAACATAGAGGCAGCGACAACTGACGCTAGCCCCGAACACTTCCTAGAGGAAGAGGAAAGCGATACCGTTATAACCCAAGGCAAACGCCTGCTTACCATCTACGTCAACTGTTGGAATCATAACGGCATACCGGAGGAGTGTTACTTCCATAGGGGAGCCTTGATATACAAGGCGGTAGACCACCTAGAAACCATGGGCTACAGTTGCGAGGTCATAGCTACCTTCCCCTGTAGCGGTAGCGGTGGTGTTCACATAACCTACGTCAAGCTCAAGGACTTCCAAGAGATGATCGACGCCGATAGACTGTGTATCGCCATGTGCGCTACGTTTATGATGCGTAGGTTTCTCTTCCACCTCCAAGAGCTGGAGTCTGAGAAGATACGTATACAGTACGGCTATCACCAGAGCGGGGGCTACGGTACACAGATAAGCATGGGCGAGATCAAGGACTCCGACGTTACCATACAGAAAGACCAAGCCGAACTGGTATTCTGGTACGATGTCTCTGGCCTTACGGATACAGACGGGATAGACAAAGCCTTCAAGACTTTGGTCACCAAGAAGTTTAAGGAGGTCAAGAATGCCTAGCCTAGAAGCCCAGCTCAAGGTTCTCAAGAAACAGAACATAGCCTACAACACGGGGAAGTTTATAACCCAAGACGCCGACTGTCTGCGTGTGCTAGAGGCAGCGGACAAGCTATCCCATAGGCCTGAGTCTGTCCTTATCACGGGCGAGTCAGGTACGGGTAAAGAACTTGTGGCGGAAAGGCTACACGGTAGGCGCACGGGTAGGTTTATAGCCTTGAATCTATCGGCTATGCCTGACGCCTTGGTACAGGCCGAACTCTTCGGCCATGTAAAGGGAAGCTACAGCGGGGCAACCAGCAGTCGTATGGGTCTGCTGGTCGCTGCCTCCAAAGGTACGCTTTTTCTGGACGAAATCGGAGACATAACCCCTGCGATACAGGTGATGCTGTTGCGACTGATAGAGACCCGCAAATTTCGTAGGATAGGGGAGAACGAGGACACGGACTTCACAGGCAGGTTTGTCTTTGCTACAAACTGTTTGGGTTCTGACTTCCGTGATGACCTGTACCATAGGATAGCCACGTTTAGGTTAAAGCTAAAGCCGTTGAGGGAGCGTATGGAAGATGCCCGCCTTATCCTCAAGAATATCCTGACCAACGCAGAGTACGAGGACTTCCTCGCCTTACTCCATGCCGGGGCTAAGGCAAGCCAATGGGTACGCCCTCCCCTACTGAGGGGCAATGTCCGAGAGCTACTCCGATTGGCAACCCAGTATAAAGTCCTAGGCCCACATAGCCTAGACTTCCATTGGGAGGGCGACCGATAACTACCGGTACACATAACACAGCGATAGGTAAAAACGGAATTCATGTGTACTGTGCAACTCGTGCATGTCGTGCAACTCGCTCCGGCTTGGGCTATAAGGAGACCCACTATAGCCCAAGCCTTGCACTTAAAGTAAGCTTGTCTTTCCTTGTAAGGAAATTGCTTACAGCCTGTAGGCTAAGAAAAAACATTCAACTGTTAACCGGGTTTGGCACGCTTCCTGCTTAATACTACATGTTAAAGGATTTTCCCTTAACAACAATTAAATTTTTTGCGCTAACAGTTAACTGCGCGAAAGTAACAGAGAGATAAAATGCAAACGATAGATACCACATACGAGGTGGAGCATTTCCAGTCGGGAGATTGGAAAGACTTCAAGTTCCATGTACCAGAGTTCAAGACTACAGCAGACGTAGTTTCTAGGTACGGTGAGGCAAAAACGCTAGGCTTGCTGAACCAGCAGGTTAGCGCACGAATTCGGTCTACGGTAAAGAACTCGTTGAAGCCTAACGGCAAGACGACTGATGAGCTACGGGCCGAGTTGACGGAGAAGTACCCTGACTTGGTGATCTACTCCAAGGAGGACGCAGACAAGTGGACTCCAGAAGCAGGTGGCGGGGAGACTCCCGGCAAACTGTTCAAGAAGGCCAAGGCATACTTTGCTGCTGGCGAATTCGACGAGGGCAAAGCTGTCCTTGCTCGCATGGAGGAACTGATGGCCGCCGAGAAGGAGGCCTAAGTAAACAAGGGTAGCGTAGCATGGTGTCGTACGAGATGTACGAACCGGCTTAATCATGGCCGTGAGAAACACTACGCTACCCTATTTTATACACATGGATGATATAAACAATACAGATAAGATACGCGCAAAAGCCGCAACCCTAGAGGATCACTCCGCACTCTTGCGTAAAATGCGAACCAAGTCTGCAGTTTCTCGCTCGACGTACAGTCCGACCAGTGCTTACAAGATAAAGCCTATCTTGGATAAGTTACTTAATGGTCAGAAGGATATCGTAATCACAGCGGAGGAGACAGGCTACACAGTCAACACTCTCTATGTAAAGTTAACCGACGGCTTCAAGTTTCTTGTCGATAACTCTGCGGAATACGGGCCAATCTATGGGGAACTACGCACTCAGGTTGCGCTACGCAAGACAAACGCTGGTGTCTTGATTTACTTCAAGGACACCACACGCAACCAAATTAAAGCTAGAGAACTACAGTATGAGTTTGCGGACTCGTCCGTATGGAAGGGAGAGCTACTCGCTTGGCTACAGACAGCCGAGGAGATGGATACATTCAACAGGGAGAACGTCAGGGTTGATACGAAGGATACCAAGTGGTTGGAAGAGCAGCAAAAACTTGTAGACTTTGAGTTCGACACGGACAATGGTGCGTTAAACGTGGTAAGATAAACACAGAATGCCCCTGTTGATACTAACGGTAGCCTCTGTATTCTTTACCCTGCTATTCTCAGCACTATTTATCATAGACCTTTATGACGATTGAAGAACTGCTAGATTGTACCGTAGAAAAGCTGGAGGCTATGTCGGATGAGGACTTACTCCAACACTTCGACTGCTACTTAAAGTTAACCGAGCCACAGGTGACGTTATCTAAAGCTAAAACCGCACGTAAGAAGCGTGTGCCGAAAGAGAAACCAAACCTACTCGATAAGGTAGAACTACTAAAGAGATCATATGGAATTACTTAACCTAGAAAAAACAAAAGAGGGTAAACTTATATTAAAGATAGATGCGTCACTCATAAAGGAATCAGCGTGCGAACGTAGGCTGTGGTATATGTTGTGTCGAGGGCTACGCAAGCGGAACTCTAACCATAAGATGGAGTATGGCACGGCAGTACACAAGGCCTTGGAGTCGTACTACTCTGATGGTGACGAGGAGAAGGCTACCAACCTAGCCATAGATCACTACGCCGATGTGCTTGTACCGGACAAAGACTTCCGAGACCTAGCCCACTTGGTCAACCTACTCCAACAATACTACAAGGTGGACACAGGGCTACAGGTACGCAAAGACCCTGACCCTCTACTTGAGATGCGCTTCGCCTACCCCTACCTACAGACACCGGAGCTGGACGTACTCTTCTGTGGCACGATAGACTTCGTCGGAACCTACTTCGGCAGGCCTGTCATCGTAGACCACAAGTCCACGGCAGCCTACGGCATTGCCTCCTACTTCGCATCCTACAAAATATCCCCGCAGCTTATGTTCTACAACCTCATCTGGCATAAGCTTTTCCCCGAAGACAACGTAGGCTGTATGATTAACGGCCTGTTCCTTGGGCGAACTAACAAGAACAAGTTTGAACGCAGCGAGATATTCGAGTTCAGCAACGACAGGCTGGCCAAGTTCCAAGCTTACATTGACGACCTTGTGGGTAGGATACGCAGCAAGCTGGACATATACTTCAACACGTACACAGAGCAGGACGGTGAGGATATCTTCCTTAGCAACTTCGCCTGTTGCGAGACTAAGTTTGGCCTATGTGGGTTTACTCCCTTGTGTACGGCAAACTCAGCCGGTGACAGGGAGTCCATAGTCAACATGGACTACACCCGCAAGGTCTACGATCCACTACAATTCCAACTATAACATTATGGAAGTAACAGAAAAAACACTAAAGGCTAGGCACGATGCCTACAGAGACGGCATGGATAACTTTACCTTGCTACGATACACGGCAGCCTTGGAGTCACTTAATGCGACCCTTGAAGCTACGCTACAGGACAACGAGATGACAGGAATACTGACTACTGACTCTGCCAGCCACACCGCAGCGATCTTAGCAGCGGCAGACATGCTCGGAAGTAAGCTAACCGCAATAGACAAGTCTATACAGAATATGTCCATACTAATCGGAAGGACACTTAGCAAATGAAAATACAACTGGATACGATAGCAGGTAAGCGTGCGCTGTACATAGCGGCGGAGTGCGTCAGTCTCCTAGACTCGAAGCAGAAAGACTACGGGCCGGGCAACATCAGCCGGTTCGGTACGAAAGGCCTTAGCGTGCGTTTGTACGACAAGGTAGAACGTCTTGCGAATTTGCTGATGGACAAGGAGGAATCCCCCAAGCACGAATCGCTGGAGGATACCTTCAAGGACATAGCAAACTACGGACTCATCGGGCTTATGCTACTACGCAACGAGTGGCCCAGCGAGGAGCAGTTAGAATTCGATACCTTCTTTGGTATCATTGAACCAGAAACACAAGTAGAAGTAACAACAGAAACAGATAATGTATAAACCACTAATAGCAATCGTGGGTCATAGTGGCAGCGGCAAGAGTACGTCGCTGCGTAACCTAGACCCAGAGACTACCTACATCCTAGACTTGGAACGAAAGGGATTCCCCTTTCGTAACGCCAGCAGGTTCAACATCGTTCCTGTAGAGAATGCCAACGCCTTCCCTAGGCTGCTTGAGAAAACCTTAAAGGAAGACAACTGCGAGACTATCGTGGTGGAATCCTTCACTAAATACGTGGAGCAGGTAAATACGCTTGCCACGAACTCGTTCAAGGGCTACGATATCTGGTCGTTCTACAATAGAACTATCCGCAACATGCTGGACTCTATCAAGAACGACAAGGCTACGATTATCTTCACGGCAGTAGACGACATCGTGAAGATACCGCAGATCACAGGTGGGGAGTCTTCCCACCGTAGGGTCAAAGTCCAAGGTAAAGTTCACGAAGGTGCAGTAGAGAAGGAGTTCCTCATGGTGTTGTTCACCGAGGTACGCAAGAACGAGAAGACCGAAGAGATGGAATACTTTTTTCAGACTAACACGGACGGGGTTACCTCGGCCAAGACCCCAATGGGTATGTTTGACGAACAGTTGATACCGAATGATATTGTGGAGGTGCTAAAGAAAGTGGAGGAATACTATGCCTAAGAGTAAAGCAATCTACACCACGGTTAACGGCAGAAAAACATTCGTAGGAAAGCATATTGGAGACGCCATTGTAAGAGAGTTTCCGTTTGCTTCGTCAGTTTTATGGCAGAGCGAATCACTAAGTTTTGACAAGAGGCTACTCGACTATGCTAAAAACAATGCTGTTAAGTTGTTTGTTTTTTCAGACCTAGTAAAAAAGTTATACCTTAAACTAAGTCTTGAATCAATACTAAGTGGTGGCTCAGACGGCTATCACGGAGCAGGATCACAGTGGTACATACCAATGAAATCTGCAGAGATTTTAGAGGGTTACACAACAACACCATACATTAAAGATGAGCTTGTTATCTAGATCAATACTATGACTGAAATGAAACTAACAACCAAAGAAACCGAAGACTACGTACAATGGGCCAGAGACAACTACCATTCCAAGGTAGGAATCTCTGGGGCAATCAAGGCTATATGGCATCCGGTAGTACGCCAAGAAATGCACAGGCTACGTCTGAAGCAGATGGATAAGATAAGATTAAAGGTCAAGGAAATGGGTATAAAAAAAGCAGCGGAACATTACGAATGAAAAAACCTAAAGCAAAACTAGGGCGGTTGTTTGTAGTAGCAAACACCAGCCAGCAAAAGTCAGCTAACAAGTCGTACGTCTTTACGTACCTTAAAACCAGAACTGAGCTTACCCCGTACATGTTCACGGACAGCCAACTGAAAGAGGCTAGAGACCGGGCTATTAAGAACCGCGAGGATTGCCTACCCCTGTCTAGGTGGTGGAGATTCTAGGAATGAATTTAGATCTTGAGGTGCGTAATTGCAGTTGCGGTTTGTCATATGTCTGCGACTGCCGACTTGGGCCTCCGTCGCCCTTCAAAGCGGGGACTGACTCCGCTGCGGGGACAGGGTTGGTAAGACAACTTAGCGTACATCTGTGTGGCGCGGCAGACACCTCAAGATTACTTTCCCTATGAGTGTAGGGGATACGTGTACGATACACTACGATAAACATAAACACATACTACATACTAATAACTAATGGCTAGAATAAGTCTAAAGGACATTACGGAAAGTTCGGGTAGGCCTTACCTCCCGAACGGTACATACACGCTTCGCATTGTCGAAGCCGAGCGCAAGGTTAGCAGCAAGGGCAACGACATGGTTGCTGTTGTAGCTGAGGTTGTGGAACCCACAGAAGTTAACGGGCCTAGGGGTTTCGTTGAAGTCGGTGGCGTTCAAGTTAGGGACTACCCTCTGATTCCATCACGGAGTCTGAAGGAGTATCACAAAATCTTTGATCTGCCAGAAGATTTTGAGCTGGAAGAGTACGATGACATAGCGGCAGGTCTAAAGGGTAAAGCTTTTAAGGCTGTACTCTACACGAAGACCGAGTCTAGGATGGACGAGATCACAGGTGATCCTATGATCGACCCCATAACTGGGCAGCCGTTGGCGAACTATCGCTACAACGTGGAACGCAGGTTAGAAGCTGCTGAAGACCACGATCTGTCGGGGTTCTAGTCTCATACGAGGCTTGCGGTATGGTACGTGGAGAGATTCTACGTCAGGTAGGTGTAACTCTTTCACCCCCTTCTGAAACAAACGCAAGCCTCACTTACAGAAAATAAAATGAACATAACAAAACCTAAATCTGATGGGCGCGTAAAAAGATACTGCGCGATACTAATACCGGAAGGCCTACATAAGAGGCTAAAGGTAGAAGCACGAGACAGGAAGCTACGTCTAAACCAGTACGTACCCCGTCTTTTATCACTAGGACTAAGGAGGCCACGTTGACAGTAATTGAACACGTAAAGCAAGAGTTGGAAAGCTTGGCCCCTAAGAAGCCTCAAGACTGTGAAGCCTTGGCGCACAGGTTAAAGGAACTCATGGCAAAGGTTCTCGTCGTTGGATACAAGGCTGGCTTTCAAGATGCCGGTTCTTTGATTGCGTCCTACGCAGACGAGAACTTCAAGTCTAATAAAGACTTCAACAAGGAGTCTGAAGAGATCGCTACAGCAAAGCTCATGGAGCTAGAGTTGCCAACCGATGCGTCATAAGCCTGCTGAGAAATACTCAGGCCTAACTGTCGTAATCGACACGCCCTCGCGGTTTGACCGCCACGTTCTTATGAGCGGCTACGCGGGGGCGTTTTTCGATTCTACACTTGGGGTTAGCCGTGAATCTTGTGACCTGCGTACGTTGTCTACGTTAAACGCAGGCTACCTACCGAACACTAGGGTTGTGTTGTTGCTTGGGCGTAAGTCTTTGCATCAGTACAAACCGGGCGTAGGTCTCGATGAGCAGAGAGGCAACCCTTGGATGGAGGGTGACGTTATACATCTCGCGTCGTATATGCCGCAGGATGCCTTCGATCGCAAGAACTACTTCAACCCTAACACAGAGTACACCGGCGGCAGCGACGATGATAAGGCTACGCACGGTAAGACCAAGCGACAGAACTGGCGGTTTTGGTTACGGAAAGATATCAAGAAAGCGTGTCGGTATCTTCTGGTAAAGCCAAAGATAGAAGAGTTGGGTGAGGTAATCTATCCAGATATTGAAGCAGTAGTTAAAGACCTTACAGAAACGAAGGGCAAGGATTTATTCTTTGACGTAGAGACCGCTAGTGACTTGACGCTTACGTGCTTTGGGTACGGTTGGTCAGAGGCGGAAGCTATCTGTGTTCCGATGTACGAAATCCCGCGCCGTGCGTACTACTATGGTGGTCTGGGTACAGCAAGAATTTTAAGAGCCTTGGCGGTGGCATTCCGCGACAATACGGTGGTAATCCACAATGCCTTGTTCGACCTCTTCGTCATGGCCTACAAGTATGGTATCCCTGCCCCGCGCAAAGTCTACGATACGATGCTCGCACACCATCGCCTATGCCCCGAAGTCGAGAAATCCCTAGGCCATTGCATCTCCCTCTACGCTGACCGCGAGTACCACAAGAACGACGGTGTCTTTGAACCGCGCAACCAGCAGCAAATCCTCTCCCTCTACCACTACAACGCCAAGGATGTTATAAGCCTAGCCCTACTCAAACCAAAGCTAACCATCCACGCGAAGCAACTCTACGCAGAGGACAGTATCCAACAGGTAAACGACAGCATCGCACCGTATCTAACGGCCATGCTGCAGGGTATCAACTACAACAAGCAGGACTTAGACGACCGTGTGGTTTACAACACGCGCTACTGCGCCCAGCTCTCTCGTATGTTGAAGCTGCTTGTGGGGTATACGTTGAATCCTAACAGCCCCAAGCAGGTCTCGGCTTATCTATATGATGGTATGGGGTATAAGAAGCCGGTCAAGGATATGACCAATGAGAAGACTCTGCTGCAGCTACGTCTGAAGCACCCGAATCCTGTACTCACCATCATCCTAAAGTACCGTGGCGTAGCCAAGCAGTCGGGGCAGCTAAAGTTCCCACCGTATGTTCCACGTGGAACAACCAAGGAAAGGATTACCACGGGGTACAACTTGGCCGGGACTACCACGTTTAGGCTAGCCTCTAAAAGATTGCTTGGCCGCTGGGGTACAAACGTGCAAAACTTCCCCAAGGATTTACGCAAGATATTCCTACCAGATGAAAACAAAGTCTTTGTCCAAGTGGATCAGTCAGGTGCAGAGGCACTTGTCGTTTCTTACCTGTGTGCTAAGGGTAACTTTCGCAGTCTCTTTCTACATGGGATTAAAAGTCATGTGTATGTTGCCCTTCGTTTGTTTGCCGAAGTGTGGTCTGCAGAACTGGGCCGCTCGGTCGATAACTACTGTACTGCACCGATTGCCGAGGTTGCTACGCTGCGAGGCTGGGGCGAACTCGACAAGTTAATAAAGTCCAGCGACAACTGGAGCGCAGAGAAACGCTACTACTTCATTGCCAAGATGGTTTGTCATGCCAGCAACTACGGCATGAAGCCCCCTACGTTTAGGCTGAATCTCCTACAGAAGTCTGAGGGCAAGGTCTCCATATCTCAGGCCGAGGCCAAGGTATTCCTCAACACTTACCACGACCTGTTCCCAGAGATACGAGGCTGGCACAGGGAGACTGTCGATACTCTACGCCGAGACGGTGTGCTACGCAATCTCTTCGGCTACCCCCGTGTCTTTACCTCTATCATAGACGAATCCATGCACAAGGAAGCCTACGCTTTCGTACCGCAATCAACCGTTGGGACAATAACCAACATCACGTTTACTAAAATGCAACAGAAAATAGAAAATCAAAAAGACCCCCTGTCCTCAATGGACGTAGATATCGTACAGAACAATCACGATAGCGTCCTACTGCAATGTCCACCAGAACACGTGGACTACGTTGCCAAGGAAACTATGGCTATAATGAACTGTGATCTAGTTTCGCCACGTGGTGAGCGTTTCGCCATGAAGAGCGAGGCTTGTATCGGCGACACATGGGGAGGTGTAGCGTGACGGTACGTGACAGTTGGAGGCTGTACCTAGAAGACCTCGAATCCCCAGACCTTTTCATAGACTGGGGATTTTACTTTCTCATAAGTAGTTGCCTCCAGCGTAGGGTATGGACATCACAGGGTATCAATGCAATCTACCCTAACCTGTTCATGCTGTTGGTTGGCCCTCCCGCCTGTGGCAAGAGCCGTCTAATCTCTATGATCTCCGATATCATACAGGATACCGAACTGCAGGTAATGTCAAAGGACAAGAAAAAGACCACACCCTTATTCGAGTATAGTGCAGACAGCATCACGGCAGAGTGCCTTAGTGAGTTCCTAGCTGGTGACTGCACGAAGGTCTTTACCTTAGATGACGGCAAGGAATACATCCATGCGTCCTGTATGATGCTGGTAGAGGAACTCGGCGTCTTCCTAAAGAAACGCACCGAGGACACCGTCAACATGCTTAACCAACTCTACGACGCACGCAACTACCGCTACTACACCAAGAAGCAGGGCAAAGACAATGTACAAAACGTGTGCGTGTCGCTGATAGCTGGCACTACGCCATCGTTTATCCGCGAGTGCTTCAACGAGAATCTTATCTCGCAAGGTTTTACCTCGCGGTTTGTTGTGATCTACCAAGAGCAGCCTAGGTTCTTTCGGCAGTTCACCGGCTTCGAGGACAAGCATGTTAAAGCAAGGGCGGCGGTGGTTCAGCACGTAAAGAAACTTGCCAACCTGTGTGGGCCTGTACCCATGTCGGCAGAGTGTGCCGCCTACCACAAGGAACGCTACGAAAAGGGTATGTACATAAACAGCAGGATAAACTCCAGCCCTAAGTTGGACTTGTACTACGCACGGAAGAACATCCATCTACAGAAACTCGCTCTGACTGTGCAGATGGGTAGCTCCGCAGAGTCTACAGAAATTAGCCTAGAGTCCTTCAAACACGCAGAGAAGTTCCTCGCCGAGACAGAGGTCTTCATGCACCTGAGCTACGACCTAACAGGCAGGAATGTAATCCACGAATTTACCAAGAAGCTTGGCGAATATGTAAACAGCAAACCAGAAGGTGTAACTCACAAACGTCTGTGGTTAGATTGGCATAGCGATCTGAAGAAGGATGAGCTAGAGGCAGCCTTGGAATTCTTAATGCAGACCGATCAGATTACCGGCTCACGCAAGGGAGGAAAGCTGGTCTATCTGCCTAGGGCATCCTAGCAGTTCCCACGCGTCTTCGTATCGGTGGAACTTGCTATCTTCCCCGTTGTAGATTTTGAGTGTGGTAGCGGTAGCCTCCTTGAAGGGTAGAATCCAAAACTTACCAACGTCCAAAGCGCAGCATATAAAGAAGTCAATTTGTGTTGCGGTGTAACGCTTCTTTACTGAAGCACCGTGAGACAGGATAAACTGATAGTGTGGCCGGTTGTATTTGTACGAATGCTGCTCAAGCGTAGACTTAACCTGTACCCGTTGCCAAATCTTACCACCCTTACCGACCAGCAGATCGAAAACAGACGCACTACTTAAAGGCTGCGCTACAATCCACCCGTAAGATAACAGTTTTTCAGCTACTAGGAATTCCCCTCGCTGGCCAACGCTACCGAACTTTTTGCCTTGGGCTTGCTTGGGCAAAGATTTTATCTTGGTGGTTGATAGCCCTTCTCTGCCAAGAACCCCGGCAAGCTTTGTTGTATAAGTTCCTTGCGTGCTGCCGCCAAGCCTGTGTCGCGCTTCTCCTGCCCTATAATATCTCGTATAGCATCTTTGCCTTTAACCCTACCTATAAAGTCAGCAAACTTACGCGCCTCCCTTTTAGAGTATTCGTCATTCGCAACAGGTGAAATTCTCTGTGGCTTGCGGTAGCCCTGCTGCAGAAGACCCTTGAACTTCTTGGGGTCTAGCTTACCCCTCACCAACGAACGCTTCCAAGCACTCTCCAAGAATGGCCTCACGTTTTCGTTCATGTCGTCGCGTGTGGTGGAGTATCTAAAGTCAGCCGCCGGTAACTTCTCATAACGGTCAAGATTCCCCCACCAACCAGCCGTATGCTCTCCACGGTAGAGACGGTTGTATACTTTGAGATTCCGCTCCATCTTCTTATGTGCGAACTCTTCCGCTCGGCCCTTAAAGTAAGTCGTACCCAACGCACTATCGACGCTCTTCGCCGTAGCCGAGCTGGCTATCAACTGATTACGGGATATACGCAATGACTGATTGAGGCCTGTCATAATATCCTCGACCACCCGCATAATAACCTTGGGGTTACTTTTCTCGCCAGACGTAAGGTAAGAGAAAAAAGTTTGCGCGACACCCTTCTCCATAAACAAAGCTTCCATTGCCGGGAACGTAACTGCGGACACATCCTCTATACCCGCTTTCTTTGTGCGAAGCCCCCGCGTGAGATCATTACCCAACCCAGAGAGTACCCCAAAGTAACCGCTAAGATTAGCCATGTGCATGGCGTGGTAGATGTACTCTTCGTAGCCTGCGTCTGACTCAAGCAGTTCTGCTGTTGACGGCTCGTAGCTTTCCTTGGCGTTAATCATGTTGGCCAGTTCGTTAAGTACCGTGGCCTCTACAAACGAACCAAGCGTGGCCTTGAGAAAAGGTTTATAGTCCCCCTCTGTCTTCATTGGCAAGATGACATCCTTCAGGTAACGATTGAACTTCTCAACCGACCACCGAGAGAGGGACAGGAAGTAGCTAGACTTGCCACGAATCATTGCAGAAGGTACGCCCCGAACACCGTATGTACCTTGGTTGACCTCAACCCAAGCAGTCGCAAGCTTCTGAAGGTCACCCTCCGTAAGAGACTCAGGGTTTTTCCGCAGCTTGCTTGTGTCAACATCTGCCATCCTACCCATCGTGGACAGCACACGCTTAATGTGCGGACTGTCACTCACACTATTAACATAGCTACGCATCAGCAGCTTGCCAAGATTAAACTGTATCGCACGTGTACCTTTCTCGAACAGTTCCCGACCCGAAGCTTTCTGCGAAAAGTCTGCCACCGTAGCCATGCTATCCGCCAACCTGTCCGAGCTATCGTATGCGTATTCTATAGAGGAAATTTTATCACGGTTTGCACCGGCAAGATGACTCTCTTTCCATGCGGCACTCAGGTTTTTGAGCGACTTCAAAACTAACGGCCAGTCCTCTGTCTGCATATACATGTTAGCATTCTTGAATGAGTTAACCATATCCCGAACACCAGATAGGAGGCCTAACCACCAAGAGGTAATCATTCTGTTGGCCCTTAGTATTCTTACATCAAAGTCTGTATGAAAACCTGCATGGGTTTCGTCTAGGTTGCGGAAGGTTTTCTCTGCGCGGCTACCATAACCTGTGTCTACATCGTCACCAAAGATTTCCTTCAATGTAGGCGTCTTGGTTTCGGTCTCTCCCTTACTAAGCCTGTGCGTGTAGTTGCCCTCTTGATCCTTTAGATCACGGATTGCACGCATAACATGATCGTCTTCTATCTGCGTAAACCAAGACATGTCCTTGGAGAACCTACCCACGTAACGACCAGCCCGCATAAAAGGATCGGGGTCTACAAGTTCGGGCGGCATAAGCAAACCCTGTACCTTACGCAACGCGTTAAACCTAGACGACGTTGTAAGGTCTACACTCTCGCCCGTTGTCTTAACAAAGTTTTCCTTGTTGCTGATGACGGCGATGTACTCTGCAAGATTGTCACGAAGCTCAGCCTCTAGCCCCGGCCTTGCCACTTGTTGCTTCATCCAAAAGCTAACAATCTTATCCTGTAAGGCTTTGCCCTCTGTTGTATGGGCCTTGTTCTTGAGTATGTTTGTAGCCGAACGGCTAAGCATACCGGGTTCGTAGTAGCCCTCCGGTACATCCTTGGGGTCTCTCCATAGGTCGCCATCTTTTACCTTGGGGCCGTTAGCTATATGTTCAGCCCTCGTCTGGGCATACAATGTATCAAGCTCCTTGTTCGCATCGGCCAGCTTACGCGACGACTCGACAGTTGACTTCAGCTTTAGATACTCGGTGTTGTAGTCACGCACGAAATCGCTATCCAAGTCTTTGTAGTTACGCTTAACCAAAGTACGCAGGTATCTAAACCTACCCAACAAAGCTTTATCCGCATCAGACACGTTAATGTCTTTCATACGCATAATCAAAGGTTCGATAAACCGCGTAGTATAACGCTTCTCTGCTAACTCAAGCCTGTTCTGGGCATCTCTGGCATACAGGGCCATCTTCTTTGTAGAGTTAGCTATGTCCGCATTCTGCAAACCTGTGAATGGCCTTATCAACAGTTGGTCTGTCTCAGCCTGTGTGAATTGTATCACCTTGAGCGCCTTCAACGGGCTGTACCATGCGCGGTCTTTCACACCACCGGATAATATTGTACGCTCAGGATCGAACTGATCCTCTGGTGTTTTTACCCTGTCGTACGTCTCTGCTGCATGGCGTGCGCGGTCTCTGCTGGAGGCAAACATCAAGTCAGCGTCACCGGCGGGACGCTCGCCGACTGCTTCTTGGTATTTAGTTGCTGAAAAATCACGAAAACCTCCTGCGTGCCTTCTTAAATCACTACCTGTAAAAGGTTGCCCTGCCTCAATAGCGTAGGGAGGTACAGATTTTCCCCAAAGCCTATCACCACCGTCAAATACACGCTGTGTTGAATCACCAGAACTGCTGACGTCCATACCCGCGTCAAACTTAATCTGCACGGGATTTTTCCCTATGAACTTTTTTCTTAAGTCTGCGTAAGGATACTCAGCCGGTAAAGGTTCTCTGCTTTCTGTTACAGCTTCGTAGTCTAAGTCTTTTACCCCTCTTGGAGGAGGTTGCCCGTGTACAACAGATCTAAGGTCTTCGTGGAACCTCCCAGCAAGCCATAGGTAAGTACGTTGCGGATTACCCTCGGCTGCAATACTAGGAACCTCCGTACTCAAATTAGCGATTTTCTTCTCAAGGTTCTCAGCTTCGATTGGAATAATACGTGACCTGAGATACGCATAAACATCTTCAACAGTCTTGAAGCTGTTCATTCGTTGTATGTCACGAATGATTGCATCAGATTGATACTTTGTTACTGAGGTAAATATGCGAGCGTGTTTTGTGCCGCCAACATCACCGTCTCTTATGTCAGCAGACTCACCGGCATCAAAACCTTTCCGCTGTATTCCCTCAAAACCCTCTGGCGTAGTTACATGATAAAGTATAGAAGTTCCTCTAGGGGTAAACTCTAGGTTATGGTCTTCCTTAGAGTAGCTAGGATTTTCACCTGTTTTATCGTAGACCTTAACGTCTATTGTGTTTTCTGTTGTTGGACGCTCACCCTGAGCTTCTTGGAATTTCTGCCCCGTGTCCTGCTCGATTTTGTTGAGTGTACGCCCAAGCCCCGGCCCTTCAGGTGGCGTACCGCTCTCTTCCATACCCAACGACTTTCTGATCTCGCTGAAGCCTTCCTTCTTCTCCTGTGCTGTAGCCTCCACCTCACCCTTTGAATTATGTCGTAGCTTCTCCTCCTGAAACTTCAGCTCTTTCCAAGGATCATCCCCTGCTCTCGATATAGGCGACACAGCACCCAACCGTACAGGATTACCCGCCTGTACATCGTTCATCAACTGCTGCTTATCGGCGTGCCACTTAGACAAGGCCTTGGCTTCTGTCGGTTTCTTCCCCAGCCTATGAGTTACAAAACCATTAACAAGGTCATCGTTGTACAGAAACGGTGCATCGTGTTCGTACTTGATGAGCATATACTCCTTGAGTTCGTCAGCCGTAAGACTTCTCCCGAACTTATCTTTCCACCGCAGCCTAGCGTTGCGTAACAGAACCTTGAACTTGGCGGTGTTACGCTTGAGTTCGTCGGTTGATCGTTTGGATAGACGCTCGACCATAGCTAGGCCGAGAGACTCAACTGCCTGTTCTTCCCCGCTTACAGCAGGGGTCTTGGAACCTCTCCTAAGCAGATTAGACCTGTAACCGGGCTGCCCAAAGTTGCGTGGCCCCTCATGCTCTATAGACGTTTTCTTCCAGCTAGTACCCTCTGGCGTGTCCTCAAAAAGCTTCAGGAAATCCTCCCTTAGCTTCCTGTCCTTGGCATTCGTAGAATACTGGAGATCATCCAACCAGTTATGGAACCCCTCGTGTGCTAGGGTGTCATCCGTCATGCGCCGAGGGTCAACCCTGACGTTACGTGCGTCATAGTACGCGACACCTGCCATATACTTACCACGTGAGTATATCCTTGTGAGTTCTTTCGTTAAGTTGAAGCCGTGATTCCGGGCGAGAATCTGCAACATCTCCAAGATTTTCTCGTTCAGCGGAGGTAAGGCTTTTTCCTCGCCGGTGGCCAGCCTACGTTGTTGCTCGATCTCACGCCGAACATCAGCCGCACGCTTACGCACACCGACCATATGGTCTTGAAATTTCTGACGTAGTTTACTTGCCTCAACTGTACCCACCATAGGGGTACGTGTTAGCCCGTCTTTGTTAGTAATCCGCCTGTGAAACCTATTCGTCAGCGGATCAAAGAACACTTGGTCAGGAACAAGCTCACCTGTTACAGGATCTTTAACTCCCTCGCCCCTTGCTCTTAGGCCTGCAGGCTCCCACACATCCAGCCTGTCGTGCAACGGCTCACCGTTACGATCCAAGTAACGTGCGCTGGCCTCTGGTGGAATCTCAACGACCTTAACCTTACGTGGCCTACCCGTCACAGGATCAAGCACGGTCTCTGTTGACTTAGGTGCGCCAGAGAAGAGCCGTGTAATTGCACCCTTCTCAGAGTCACCCATGTCGTTGTTCGCAAGCTGCTTGTTTGCTTTGTCTAAGGCTTTCTGTGCTTTGTTAACCGCAGCCTGAGCGGTCTTTAGCTTTCGTACAGGTACAATATCTTTACGCTGCTTGCGCGAATAAACCTTTGGCCCGTTCTCGACGGCCTCTAAGTTCTTCTGGGCCTTGTCTAAAGCCTTGGTTGCAGCGGCTTTGTCTTTAGTAGCCTGAGCTACGACAGCATCACGTGCGCCATAAGCCTCCCGAACAACCTTTGTTGTGACTCCCTGTGCTGCGGCAACCTCCTCTACAGTAAGCGGTACGTAACCTATACCCGTGCCTCGCGTACCACCTTTACCTGCTCCAGTACCAAGCTCTCGCGCAGCCGGGCCGACGCTTATCGGGTCTAGAATACCAGCTCCACGTGTTACCTCAATCTCAATAGCATGGGCTAGGTTCGAGGGCGTAGGTGAGGATGCGTTCTCTACAGCACCAACCCTAGTCCCTGTGTCACCGACAAAGAACTTACCCTCGTTGGAGGTGTTCGTGTACTCAGGTTTTTGAGCAGCACGTAAAGTGTCACCGTGAGCCAGAGGGTCAGCCCATATGTTAAATACCGCATTTGGATTGTCAGGCTTAACCCATGAACCCTTGGTTCTGCTCTCAGCTATATCACGCCCACGCTTAATAAGAGCGTCAGCACTCTTGGGCTTAAACGTAGGCTTCTGTAGGAGTGTGCCTATGGTAGCGGCTGCGCCCAACCTACCAAGATCGAGTTCACCTTTGTGTAACTGAAAGCCGCCCTCTATGCCGGTGTCTAGTCCAGCACCCATAGCAGCCTGTGTATAAGCTTGCCTCACACTTGGGTCTGCAAGCAGGCCTTTACCGCCAGCAAAAGACTTTATCCCACTACCAAGTTTGCCTAGCTGCGTAAGTGACGGCTTAAAAGAAGCCAGCATGGGTGCTTGTGTACCCACAAAATTCGACACAGGATTTGCAAGAGCTGCGTTACGACGATTCCTCGCTAACTCTGCCTGCTGCTCGTCGTCGTAGACTACATCCTCGGCAACACCTTGGACTGCACTACCAGTAAACGCACCGGCTATACCGGCAGCAGCCATTAGACCCAGACCAGGTAAAATACCTATCCCTGTACCAGCCATAGCTAGTCCCGTGCCCAACATTGCACCGGCTGCACCCGCACCTGCTCCAGCGTGTTCAGTTGCACCGTAACCAAAAGAAGAAAGCTTGCTGTAGTCGTCGGCTAAGTAAGTCTCAAGCTCGTCATCATCCAACACCTCGTACTGTTCGGGATCTAAGTCTTGATCCCGCATATGCTTATCGTACACACCCTTACGAGGTGTATTAGCACGGCGTCTGACTAGGTGTAGGTTGGGCATCTTAGTCTATAGTTCCAGATGTACGACCAGGATTAAGGCTAAACGGTACAGAAAGATTACCACCTAAAGCATCTCCTAGTGTCGAACCTGACGGATTTCCTGTTAAACCTCGGTCAGCTATACGACTTCTATTTTCCCTGTCTCGCGCATTACTAAGTGCAAGCTCAAGCTGTTTAAGTACGTTCAGATAGTCAGTACCAAGCTTGCCACCTTGCATACTGTAGACCTGACCTTGCTGCGTCTGGGTAAGCCAAGCCATTGTATCCTGTATACTCTTTAATTCTAAATCCAACGCATCTAGCTGCTTATTAGCCGACTTAGCTGCGAGTTGGTCACCAAACTTTTGCTGTGTCTTCAACCTCTGCGCGTCAAGCAAGACTGCAAGCTCTGTGCCTACAACCTGTTTGTTTGCCAAGAGCCGTGCGTAATCTGCGGGCAATGCTTCCCTTACCTGAGCGGATAACTGACTTGCTGCCCGTTTATCTTCTAGGTTTATCAAACCAACTTGGTGAGCTAACTCTTGTGTTCTGCCAGCCTGCTGCGCTGTGCTGAGAGTTTGTTCCTGTATACGCGACGGTAGGTTTTCTCTCTGTAACACAGCCAATTCGTCCTGTTCCTGCGGGGTTATCTGAGGAGGAGCATCTGCTGCGTAATCTTCTGCAGACCTGTACATCATAGACGGGCCTGTTCCCTTAGCTTGATCTGCAGCAAACCGTTGTTGTGGTGACATCGTCGGCTTACCCCCCAACTCACGCATACGACCTTGGTCTGCTATTGCACGCTGTCGTATCGCGTCATCAGCCTGCTGCCTACGCTGCTGTTGCTCCATAGCGAGCGCATCTCTTGCACCTCTGCCACGCTGAAACATCAGCTCGTTCATCCTGCGCTGTTGGTCAGGCTGCATCGCTGCACGTATATCCGCTAAGTTTTTCTTGCGTACCGTACCTGCACCATAGCGAAACGGAGACGACTGACGCTCCTGCGGGACATGTATCCCTTGAGCGCGTAACTCCTCGATCCTTCTACGCTCCTCGTCGTCAAGGTCTCTGCCCATGCTATACTCGCCGCCGAGCGCACCTCTTAGTATATCACCTAGACTTGCCATAATAGTTAATTTCCGCCGGGGTCAAGCCAACTGGTTCTGGACTTGCCACCTCTAGCTAACGTGTCAAAAATGTTACCACCGGAGTTTACGCCTTGCAGCATGTTAGTAGGCAATCCCGGCATTTGATTGGAATAGTTCTGCACCGGCTGTACACCTTGGAACCCTGCAGCTATTTGGTTAGTGCCGCTGCCTCTACCTAAAGTAGCCTGTACGGGGTCAAAGCCTGAGCGAGAACCTGCCATAAAATTCGTAGCTGTTTGTAGCGCATTGCCCAATGCGGCTCTCTTACGATCCATTGCAGAACCAAACTGCATGGCGTTCTCTATCGCAGTTAAGTTCCCACCGCCACCTGCTGAACCCCTCTGCATATTACGCCGTGCGTTCATACGTTCAATCTCTGCACGTTCACCACCAGAAAGACCGCTCATGTTTATACTACCCAAAAGTTCTTGCAGTTTCGCTGCCCCAGCGTCTCTAGTATCCATCCACGGCTTATCAGTTACAGCCAACTGATTCATCACGTTCTCGGCCATATACGGCCCTTGAAGATCCATGATGGTCTTATCCGTAGCGGCAGCCAACCTACGCTTCCAATGGTCTGCCTCGCCCTCAAGACCTACGTAATCAATCGCACCGGGTACAAATCCCGGCTTATAGTCTTTGATACCCTCGCTACCTTGTGCAGTTTCCCAAGCCAGCCGTTGTTGCTTAGGCGTGAACTGTCGCTGCAGATTGAGGTCTTTCTGCATCATAGCTTCCGCTTCGTCGCGGTGCGCCTGCATTACCCTAGGGTAAGATTCTGCATATGCTTTGCCGTACTCTTCGCCTACGTCCCGGCCTGTGCGCTCACCTTTCTTACCTGCCCAATAGTCGATAGCTAAGTTTGCTGCGTCGTCCCAACCGAAGTCTGTACCTAAAAATCCATCTCCCATATCTCGATCTCCTTATGTTGTTATCACGCCAGCAGCCCGTAAGCTGGCAAGCAACGCGTTGATTGTCGTTGTGTTATTACCCGTTGTGCTGCTGGACACATCAGACACCGCTGCGCCCATTGTTACGACGCCCTTTGCCGAGGTCGTTGCATCCGGTACGGCGACCCCTGCCAACCACGTGTCAAAGTCATCCTTGCTAGTGAACAACGTCACCTTATCCGACTTCGTTACTGAACTTGTTACTGCTATGGACATATTACGCTGAGTATGCTTGGTTAATGAGTGACGACTTTAGCGTCACATCTTTTGCTTCCAACCTTATCTGGGAAAGCTTGGACGACCCCTGTAAATAAATTCTATACTTTACCTTCCAACCTTGGCAGGAAGATTGCCAATTAAACGCCAGATTCGCATGAGTGTTTACATCAAATTCTGCTGGAAACACTACCGGGTATCTTAACCCAGACTGGATCAAAGGCAACCCTCTAGTCTGCAAACCGCCGTGTGTAGCCTCCGTCCGTACGTCATCCACGAACTGTGAAACAGCCACATAACCAGCGTTGCGCCCCTCGTCATTGTCGGACACAGCCGCATTGGACAGGATACCAGCCACCTTGGTTGCGCTATTCGACAGAGAGCGTCCCACCGAACCGTCAGCGGCAAACTCCTTATAGACCAGAGTAGCCCCGCTATCGAAGAACAACGTGGTATTATGTATCGGCAAATTATCCGTTGTAACCGCCGTGTCAGCTTCTTGGAACTCATCCACGGTGATGTATAAGCTCGTACCTGACCCGCTATGCAACTCTGTAGTAGCCGTTGATGGGTAAACCCCCGGCGTGTAGCCATCACCATTATTGATCTTAAAAGTGTGGTAAGCCTCGAACGGTTTGTTGAACATCATGTTCATTGAGATAGGCTTCAACTCTACCATGGGTTCCTGCGTACTGTACGCCTTGGTATCCATGCGACCCATAGCAAACTCTGTGCTACCGTAAAGGTGTTTAACCCACAGAGATTTGCTGCTTGGATCGTCCGTAACTGCAAACAAATCCTTGCTGCCCGCCGTTGTAACACCCGTAGCCATAGCCCGTATAGGCGTGCAGAATGTATTCGCATCAAAGACATCTATCGTAGCTTCTGCCCCATCCTGCCACGTAGCCCCCGTCTTACTAGACTCCTGACGATCAAGACTAACAAACTTCTTGGTGGCCATATCGTAAACCACGGTAAGATACTGTTCGGGTAAATTCGTTAACACATGGAAGAGCGCATAACCATCGTGTACCGTGGCACATTGGAAAGAGCCATCCTGCGCTACGTCCTTAAACACATCAGAAATCGGCTGCGAAAAGATAATATCCCTTGCGAGAGTTTCCGCCTGTTGTACAGCGTTGAAAGATCGTATCCCGTGCCTGTCAATGAAAGCTGTGTCACCCAACAAATCTACAACCGAGTTCTGATTCACCGGCCCTGTGCTAAACAAAAACTTCTTGGTGAAGGTTGGCTCACCGAAAATCGTATTCACCGTATCGGGCTTGACAGAGTAGCTTGAGTTAAACGCGCCGACGAAGAGTTCCTCTGTGTTCAAGCTCTTGAGGCAGGTTATAGGATCGTTGCTGATTGTGTAGGCTACGGCCTCGACACCGCCTATAGCCTCGGCGTCGTGTATCTTACCCCCGTCCTCGTTTACGGGAACCATGAAATCCAAAGGCCGACCGCTAACACTATGGTAGAGTTTCGTCCCATCAGCAGATGCCACATACAACTTGCCGCCGTGAAAAGCCATCTGCTTGCCTATAGGCACATACTCACGGAAACCCACAATACCCAGTTCGTCATTCTCAACGCGTGCAACAGACAGAACCCCGCCTAGGGCAGTATCCCCTGCAGAGTTGGTATCGTTCACAGTAAGGACACCCCCGCCTGTAAACTTGATTACCGCGCCTGAGTTAATCTGTACCGGAGTGGCGTCCACAGTATACGTAGTTGCACCCGGATCATAACCAGCACTATGGTTTATCCTGACAAAGTTCGGCCTCCATTGATCGTAGCCCATCAACTGTCGGGCTGTAACCGTGGTGTCTGCTGCTATCTCTATAAGATTGGGCCTGTTGACACCATCCTGCACGATTATCCCTGCAACTGTTGGGGGTATACGTTTGGTGTAGTCTGTTTGCCCACCCGCGCTGGCGTTGTCTGCCGAGACAGCTCTACCTGCAAAATTATCATACGAAGGTGGAACGACTGCGGTGAATACAAACTCGGCAGCTTCAGAGAGCCTTATCGTACCCGTCCCTGTCGTAACACCATTAGAGTACGCTGCTGGTTTCGTGTGACTGCTGGAGGTAGTCCAGACCGTAGTAAACGTATCGCTGTCCTTGGATTTCTTGAGACAGATGCCATCCACAAAGACAAAGAAATACGGGTCTACAAAGATGATTCCCTGCACTCTGGGGTCTGTCGCACTATAGCCCCCAAGTGCATTGGTTGTGTCGAACGCCTTCGCCTTCTTGACGCACTCCACAGCGTCGTGACGATTCCTAATGTTGTAAGCCAGCCCGTACTCGTTAGTACCGAGTCTAGTGTCATCAACGCCTAGATTCATACCGCCGCCAAAAGATTGCTGTATGAAAGCTGCCATTAGTATAGTCCCGACACACGTGAGGTTTTCGAGTATTTGCTGAGGAGAGAGGTCGTAAGCTTGTCGTGCGGATGCTTATCGAACCTGACTTTCTGCCGTTGGCCACGCTGCAAATCCGAGTTACGACGACCCATACTCCGAGAGGCCTTCTTGTCGTACAGCATGGCCTCCTCGATCTTGCCCTGCTCCTCCATATAAAGCTGCATCACCTTGTTCACGATGATGTTATCGTAGCCATCCGCCGGGAACTCGTCGCTGTCCTTGCTGAGGTAAGGCAATTTCTTCTTGTAGACCACCTCCAACGTGTGCGCGTCATTCTGCTCTGCGGTAGATTCCCACGGAAACTCACTAACATCCACGATCAAATACTGTGACTCCTTCTCGTTGTTGGGTATAACCGCAACCACGGTATCGTCCGACTGCTTGATACTGATGTCGTAAGTACAAACGTCCGACTTGATGATAGACTCTATCGACGTAAACGTAGTAGAGAACGTATTACTTGTAGCGTCCATGTCTACGGTTTCCACAAAACGACTGGCATCCGAGCGCGTACCTACAACCGTAAGCGAGATGTCCGTCATTGCCTGTGTTGCTGTAGCCTTCATACCGGCAAAACTTGAGGGAGTTACCTTGAAAGGTTCATAGCCCTTAATACGCCACGTGCGGTCATCCTGTTCCAAGGTGTTGTATGCGTAGCGTTCGGTAAGGCTGGACAGACTCCAAGGGTACTTACTTTCCTTCTCCCTCACGGCTCGGATAGAACTCACATCACTAGGCAGAGCTATTGTCTTGTTGCCTTGAACGTAGAAAGAGTCCTCCACAAGACTACCAACCATATCAGACTCTTCGTAGAGTTCCTGCGCCCCCTCGTTCAGGTAGCCCAGCATAATGGAACGCTGATGGTTGTCGTTGGGGTTAATCCCCAGCTTCTTACCTACCCTATCCAATATGTACTCTACACTCATCTTGCTGTTATTGCTGTCACAGACCCCTTGCTGCGTGCCGTTAATGCAACCTTAGCCCCCTTGACCCGCGCTGTCACCGCGCTCACCGAGGGCTTCGTCCTTGCTGTTACTGCCACCGTAGCCATTACTTTCGCCTCTCTATCTCATACTCAAGCTTGTTAATCGTCTTGAGTGCTTCCCTTGTAAACTCAGGAGCGTTAATTACCGCAAGCTCAAACTGTGGGTGCATCATCAACCGATGACTGTTTTCCTTTTTTGTGCTTACGCAACCGCTCATCAATAGCAGCATCAACAGAGGCATCTTTAACAGAAAGCCTCTGCTGTGCTTGTTGTTCTCGAAGCATGTCAACCGCATTGCCGAATAGATCTGCAAGCGCAGGAAACGCTTTAAGAATCGCTGCCACCAGACTCAGCACTTGTGTCTGATTTGACGCCCTTGCGTAGGAAAACGGCCAGCAACGAGGTAATGACGAGATTAAGCATCATCCCTAGTTCCATCTCACCGCTAAAGTACGCACCCACCGCAGCTAGGACACCGCCCGCTGCTGTCATGTATGTTTTTTTACCTTTAAGCATATCTTGTCTTTTTTGTTCCTCGTTTTGGTTTAGCAGACTTAGCTGCTTTCTTGCCTTGGCGTTTAGCTGCTGCATTCGCAGCCCTTATACCCGCTGGGGTATACGCAAAATGTTTTCCACCTACCCTTGGCATAATCAGTCTTTCCTTAGTTGTTCCCGTATCTTTAACACAATGTAAATCAAAGTGGCCAGACTAATGCCAGCCTTCAACAGTATATCAATCTCCAACATCCAGTTACCTAATCCTGTAACTGACGCAAAGCCAACCTTTAAGTCATCAAAATTCATTCTCCCGGTGGTCTCCAGCCGGGGCCAGAAGGGCTACTAAAGTAGGCCATACGATTTGCTGCAGAGGGTTGTGGCCCTTCAAAAGTTGGACTCATAGGCTTAGGCCCACGTTTAGGCCCGACAGCCCAAGGAGCAGAGGCAGAACCCACGCCATAGTCTACATTACGCGGTGGCATACCATAACCCGCTATCTGCTGGCCTATCTGGTCTGCACCTGTGTAAGGTTTCAAATCTCTGACAGGTTGTACTGGGCGAAATTGTGGCTGCGGTTGTCTTATTGGCATCTGTGCCGCTGGGCCAGAGGGACTCATGGCGTAGCCTGCGCCGGGGTCAGTAGTCTGGATTGTCCGTAGTTGCTGCTGACCAAGCAACTGACTTAGTAGTTCGGCCAGACCGGGTGGTTGCATCGAAGCACCTTGCGGCCCAGATGGACTCTGTGCGTAGCCGCGATTAGGGTCTACGCTCGATTGTGCTGTTGGTATATTAAATGGCATTTGTTTTTCCTTCGTATTCTATGTCAATAAACGGTGTATCAATCTCAAGATTACCGGGCAACGACTTACAACCTACCAACATGAGAAACAACAAAATGCTCCCAAGGATTGCCAGTATATAAATAACATCTTTTGCTTCTCTACTCATTAC
>Ga0208919_1000176_pt1 | contig 47161 bp, 38 predicted proteins | sample 4_EtaG_FD_184076 | JGI IMG/M metagenome (GOLD analysis project Ga0208919, IMG submission 184076) | Marine viral communities from the Subarctic Pacific Ocean - 4_ETSP_OMZ_AT15127 metaG (SPAdes) (version 3) | ecosystem: Environmental > Aquatic > Marine > Oceanic | place: Pacific Ocean | collected... | reverse complement strand
GAAGCGCAAGAAAAAATGTACAAAGATGATGACTGCTGCCCTAATTGTGGGGAAAAGGTAGGAAAAATGGGATGCATGAAAATGGGTTGCGGCGGTATGAATAAGGCCGATGATAAAAAGAAACCAGCACATGGTATGGTTATTGTCATCGGTAGTAAGGCTGGCCCCGGTCCATCGAAAGATGGCAAGCGTGAAAAACTCGACTCTGAAAAAGATAAGAAAGATGAGTGAGTTTCAAGACCTATTGCCTCCTCAGACCGTATGGGTCGGAGAGGGCAATCCCTCTCGCAACCTCCGACCCGCCTTATTTAGTGATACTTAAGTATGGATGGTAACACTTTAAGTGCAATAGTATCGTCGGGTAGGCTTGAGAGGGGTATAAGTGCAACCTGATTATGAACTTAATAGAGAAAGCGACCAAGCGGAAATTCGCTTAATGGGATTAATACTTACACAAGCAGTATCGATTGGTATCGCAGTGGCAGTATTTGATGCAGGATTTTGGTTAAAGTTAGATGACCCGACAGTCAATGGAGTGACCTATGCTATGGCAGCATTCGCTGTACAGGGACTCGCTTACTATTTTTTTAAGATGTTCTTTCAACAAGGAATGGATGAGAAGGCAAGAATGGCGACACAAGAGCGACAGAGGAGAAACCGCTACCGTTCTATGGAATTTACATTTGATAGTCGTCGCCAAGATATGGAGATGCGTATGCAAGAGGCGCAACTTGAAGCCGAATTGAAATGGATGGAGGAAAATCCCGGTAAAACCCCTCCTTGGATTCAACAAAGAATGACAGAGCCTTCTATGAGTAGTTATGATTTTGTCCCAGAAACCGAACATAAAGACGCCTCTCCTTTAAGCCTAGGTTTGAGTTTCGGTGACGACGAAGTTACCCGCCTCAAAAAAGACGGTACGCCTGATAAGCGATATCAAAAGAAGGTAGAGTGATGTCATTTGGGTCGCATCTTTAAGACTCCTTCCGACGATACCGTCGAGGAAACACTAAGGATGATGCATACTGCTAACATGGTAGACGTGGCTTACGAAAGGGCAGTGGGTTGGTTAAAGGTCGCTTTCTTTTCTATAACGACTGCCTTTGTAATAAGTGCAATAGAATATTATTCTGACTGGAACCTTTGGGAAAATACTGGTAACTGGTTAAAAGATAAGTTGGCTAGTTGGTCCGACTCTATATTTGACTGAAGTGATATTATGTCTATGATGGGAGGCTCTGCACTAGTAGGCGGTATGGTATTCGCCCGTGAACTATGGCATTATTTTATTCCAAGAAGAGTAGGTATCTATGGTCCTCCTTTGAGTGGCAAGACTACTCTCGACAGGTACATGACTACTCCCGGTGAGATGGAAGAAATATCCGAAGATGACCGTACTAAGCATTTTAGGATTCCCGGTATGAATCGATTTTTACTTCCTCGACCTACACGCAAGCGTGTGAGTTGGAAAGGAGAAAAGAGAGTGGTTTATTCTTCGGACATTGGTGGTGATGAGCGCTTTTGGAATCTTTGGATTGATGACATGGTGAACCGCCGTGTTGAAGCAGTTATTTTTATGTTTGACCACAGGACCACTAAAGGAGGAGACGATGCTATACAAGCAGTCGGCGGCTTCAAGTATTTAGTGGATGCATTGCTGCATAGGCAATATCGTTACCGTAATTTTAGGGCTTGGGTCAAAGGTAAGCGATATGTTCCTAAGGTAATTATGTTGGTCGCCAATAAGGCAGACCAATGGTGGGATGAGCAGGCCAATGTTCTTTGGCAACAACAAAGGTTGGGTGAGCATAAGATGTTTGACCCGTTTAGAGATGATTTGATTCGCTTACAAAAGGCAGGTATTCCTACTAAAAGAGGAATGATGGCTACAAAAATAGGTTGGAATGTAGAAAACACTATGATTGATATACTAGCGATATAAGGAGAGATAAGATATGGTAGGAAATTTAGGCTTCGGAGGCTATGGACGTGTACCTAGGTCAGATGCTAATTTAGCAAATATGAGCGATGCTCATTTAATGGCATTAGGGCAACAAGGTAACACTAGTCATGCGCAGTTATTAGAGATGCAGGCTGCGCAACAGCAAATGCAACAGATGTCACATAAAGAAAATATAGAAGTTCCTAAAGTGAACTTTTATCCTAGTAGACACCCTGACCCACGTAAAGCACGTAAGCAGGACATTAAGCAAGCCCGTCGCTTACTCACACCGACTAAGCGTGGTTTCTTTAATCCCCTTAGATGGATATGGGGCAGAAAATACAGATACAATCGTCAGACCAGTTTATGTGTAATCGACGGCTGTGATTGTGAAGAGTTAATCAAGTATGATAATCTATATGCCAAGATATGTGACGAAGAAACTGGAAAGAGTCTTTGGGAAACTTATTGGAAAAACCCAGTTACTCAGGCTCCTGAAGCATTTATCGCCAGAGAACAAGTTACTAATGGTCGCTTGATGAAAGGTACATATTGTCCAGAGCACCTCCATCTATACCATCTACTTTGTAAATGGGAAGCAGAGGCTGATAAAGACCACAGTAAAACAAAAATTGGAATGAAAGAATTAGTAAAGAAGGGTGTTAGTACTATCGCAGTGCCTATTGCTATTGTTAAGAAAAAGGATAACACACCTAAGTATCTAACAAAGTACGAGCCTTTCTTTGAAGAGTTACAGAAAGACTCTAAAGTACAGAATGGTATCAGTATATTGCACTATAAGAATCCAGAAACAGGCATTAATGATGTTACGATGATAGTATTCGACCTAAGGTTGTTCCAACAAGAAATGACCGGTCAGAACTTTACTATATCTGACGCAATATCCAATATAGGTATTAATCAAAGTCCAACACAGGCCTCTGTAGCAATGGCACAGAAGCAACAGCAAATGGCTTCTGCGCAAGATTTGGGACTGACCAATGCTACTATGAACAATAACCTCGTCGGTCAACCGGAGCAGATGGAGTTACCACAGTAGAGAGGTGAAATATTATGGGACTATTTGGAAATAACCAGCAACCAACAGGAACTTTGAATTTAGGAGCCAATAATGGTATGGGGCAACAGTCTCAGAATCCATTCGCTACGCAAAATGGTATGATGCAACAGACATCCCAAAACCCTTTCATGGGCGGTATGGCTGGAGGGATGGGTATGAACCAACAGATGATGGGTCAACCTATGCAACCACCTTCTGAAATGGAGATACAGATGGCACTAATGCGCACTCTTGCGCCAATTGACAGATTTATTATGGGCGCACAGATGATGACACTTGTACAGATGGTCAATGACCTTGTGAGTTTTTCAGTATTAGAGATTCTTAAGAACGCTAAGTTCACTATAGATGAAGATGCAGGGACTATGCAGATGGATGTTGCTTCTTTACCTCAGAATTTACAGACCATGAGTGCTGAAAATGTAACCGGTCAGTTTAATTCTTTACAAATGGCAAGTCAACAGAACATTCAGCAAGCAGAAATGCAGCAGCAACAGATTACAGCCTTCGCTCAGCAGTCGATGATGGGCGGAGCACTTAGTGCTGCAATGCAAGATGAAGGCTTCATGAACAAAGCAGGTGGCGCTGCTGGTAATTTCATGGGCAGAATGATGGGAGTACGATAATTATGTTAGGAGATAGGCCTTTTTCAGGACTTGCTTACGGAACTATGGCTATTTTTAATCCAAGGAAGAACTTTATTGTTGATATGGTCATGGTACAACTTATCTCTATTATTGTGACACTCGGTATGATTATGATTACTGGCTCAGAAAGTTTAGCCAGTGATACTATCGCTTACCTAGTAGCAGGTATATTCGGAGCATTATTCATGCTCGGCGGAATCTACAGTAGAATCTCCAGCATCTGACGGTAAGTGCCTACCCCATTTTCTTAATGGGCATTCGCTAGACGTTAGTGCAACCTTTACTCTCATTTGACAACCACATTCTGTACATCGGTTGAATCGTTTATCCCAACTAGGGCAGGTCTTACAGATGTCCATTCTAATTTCCTTTACGTCTTCAGGTACAAATCTTCTCATGAATATGTCTCGACTTGCCCTACCAAGGCTTTTGGCAGTCTCTATAGACACGGGAACCCCTAGTATTTTGGTCTGAGCACGGGGTAGTTTCATACACTAATGCGGGATTCCATCATTCAAAAGCATTATCCATAGGTATGTTATGGGACCAATATGAGCGGTGAGCGTCAGAGTAAGCGTTCTTGCCCTTTTTGCCAGCACGAAGACCGTGACGACCTAGAGCAAAACATAATTGATGGCATTGCAGATGTCAAAACTTTAGACAAAGATATGGGCTGGAGAGCGAATACTGCAGAGCGTCATATGAATAACCATGCAGGAGATTATCATAAAGATGCTAATCATTCCTGTGTAGTTTGTACTAGTGACGACAGAAGGGCTTTGGAAGTGGCTTATTTTGAAGGAGATAGGACTACCGAAGATATTGCTGCCGAACTTGATTGCGGAGAGCAATTAGTTTTCCGTCATATGAAGCACCATTTCCAACCACTTGTTAAGCGGAGTGCTACAGCAATTGTATCAGTTAAAGTAGGACACGAAATAGATATACTGCGTAACAATGTAGAAGGCCTTAATGGAAAACTTGCTCAGTTTATGACAGAAACTAGCATACATGATGATGGTGTGATTACTGATATGGTAAAGTTACACAAAGAAGTACGTGAAACTCTCAAGGACTTGTCACAGTATCAAGAGAAATGGGCAGAGCCAACGGCCAATGTCGCCAATAATACTATCAATGTGCTTAAAGTGGAACTTGGTAAGGAAAGTCCAGAGACTTGGAAAAGACTCAAGGCAAAACTCCTTTCGACTGCTGATGGTCAATTAGATGAAGAGATTCTTGATATTTTGTGAGGTGAATAAATATGCCAAGTAGTATGGGGACAGGCTCTGATACAAGGATGTATGCGCCTCGCTCCGAATCTATGCTAGGTTGGTCTAAAGACGATGATGATTATCGTCACGGAATTGGCGACCCTGAAACAATGGAACGTATGCGTGACAAGAAAATGAAGGAAAAAGAATCAGAAGGTACAGTTTCTGAACTCCCTCATTTGACTATAGAAAGTCCTAATCCTGAACCATCCCCTTCTCCTGAAATGCCACCTATGATGGACGATGAAGAAGAGGAAGAAGCAAATCCAATGGCTGACCAATACCAAGAAGGTAATCAACTCAGCGCAATGACAGGAATGCCTGACATGGGCAATTTGAGTATAGGTAATGCTACAGGTACAAAGCCTGATGCAGGTGGTCAACTTGTGAACATGAGCGAGCCAATGGATGATGCTTGGTCGAGTCTTTTGAAAGAAGAAGGCGAAGAAGAGGAAGAAGATGATGCAGTTCCTGACCCAAGAAAAAAGTTCAAACTAACTCCTGAAGAAATGGTGCAGGCTTACAGAGACAGAGCACAAGTATTAGGTGGTGGTAATGTTGCCGAAATGAGAGAGACCGGCGGCGAATTCAATGCCCCTCCTAACGAAGACACTTACTTTACTACTGGTGAGCCAATTAACGACGCTTGGTCGACTTTGATGAAAACCATAGACAGACTCGATAAAGTAAAGGGCGGAGATTCTGTTCAACCTTGGCAACAGTCTAAGTTTGAAATCCAGCCCGGAGGTGCTGATATTAGTACCGCTACTTCTCGTCGCTCTAAGTTACATTCTAGGTTCTTGCAACCTACTAAGAAACGTGGATTGATGAGAAGCCCTCTTTCTGTTCACATGTCTCACCTTGGTGTTGCTACCAAACAGCCTCTGAAGTTATTCCCAAGTAAGTATGGCCAGCAAATGGGTAGTATGGGACGAAGGAAGTGGCAAGGTAATATTCCTACAGTCGCTGCTGGTCACGCAATGGGACCTGAAACGACTTATTCTCCTAAGGCACCTAGTGTTGCTAGTGGAGAAGGTCTGAAAATAAAAGAGCCTCGTGCACCAAAAATGACAGGGTCTTCGTTTGCTAAGTCCGATAATCTTGAAGCCATTAAGAAAGACATAGAGGCTGTTAAAAAGAAAATGGATTACATGCATTTCGCTCAAATAAGGAGACTTTTACGTCGCCTCAAAGACGCTACCGAAAGGCAAGAGCGCAGGCTTAAGGCATCTTCGGGTGTTGGAGAAATTAACGAAGCAGGTCATAGAGAAGGCCAAGACGGTACGACCAGTCCAGAAGGCGCTACTGAAAATCTTAATTCGGAAGATGACCCTAAGAATTGGGGTGCTACAGGTAGGTTGTTCGTGGCACCGGGTAGCGGGAGAGTGGGCTGATGTTCAGAGTACATCTCCCTTCTATCAGTTATGCTAAGTCAAAAGAGGCGACTTATTATGGCTCTGATGTTTTCTTAAAAGCATACTTTATTTCCCAACTTATTAACAAAAGTGCCCTCCTTCACTATAGAGTAGGGGGAGATAATAATGCAGGCTTTATTCATAGTTGGGCTCCTGAGCATGGGCTTAGTGAAGACCCAGAAGAGCCTGACCATCCGCCTTGGAGTCATAACCCTACTACAGGGAACTTAATAATGAAGCCAGATGGAACTGCTTTTGGTCATCATCCAATTGATTATATTCATAAGGACCTGTCTGAAAAATATGGACCTGATGCTGCTCGTGGTATGATTGATAATGCAATTGATAGGTACAATAAGAAGCATGCAGAAGATAGTCATCATTTACTTCCCGGATTCGATAGCCCGGAGTGGAGAAAAGTCTTCGCAGGAGATTATATCGACAGGGAAATGAAAACAGAAGATAGACAAATTCGTGGCGATACTCCTCTTTACGAAGGAGGACCTAGGCCTCTTTTGACTTATGCTCTTAATAGAGGTAACATAGATTTACCCGGCGCTGACCAAGGTACATGGATTGATTCAGGGCATGTGCATTTCCACAAAGAACTTGGTGAAGAGATGGCTTCACAAGGTATACCCCGTTCTGATTATCAAAACTTACCTTATGTACAGTACTCTAGTCTAAAGCCAGAATACCTTACAGATAACCTAGTGGTAAGTTGGAATAAATCAGATGCCGCTGCAGCGGGTAGAAGTGGTTTGCCACCTGAACGTGCTATGCACCCTGTCTCTAGGCAACAGAGAATAGATGCAAGTGCACACGGTGAAATACATCCTCATCAAGTTGCTGCACTTATGCCAGACGCTATGTTTGCTCGTAGAAAGGGAAAGGGAGGCGGGCCTCGTAGAAGAGATGCAGAAGGTAATCCTGTAGAATTTACCGGACAAGGGATGCTCGATAAGTTGAACGAGGCCATAAAGGGCGCTAATGTAGACCTGAGTCATTATTCTGAAGAGGACTTAAGAGATATCGCTAATACTCCTATGATGGAAATGCTTCTTAATCGTACTAATTCACAGCATGGGAAAGGAGGAGGTGCAAGTAAAGGTATACTAGAACAAGTTTACCAAGACATAGGTACTCATCATACTGACGACACCTATGCGATGGCTTTGCAACACGTCACTGCAGGTGATAAATCAACTGCTGGTGCTGGTTATCACGGTACTGCTAGAAAAAGAGCAAGAGAAATAGTTGCAAACATGAGTAATGCTGCTATCAAAAGAAGAGACCAAGGTATGGATTCGGAAACTGCTATTCAGCAGATAGCACAAGAAATGAGAGAGCACCCTGCTTGGTTTAGAAAGAAAGGAACTCATGAAGAAAAAGAAGGTCTGCGTGATAAAACTGAGCATTTCATAGGTCAGTTACTGGGCTCTAGTGGACATGAGTCTTATTCTATGTCGAAGTTACCTGAAGAAAACCTTCCTGAAAGATACCTACCTCACGGTTATGGAGAAAGACTTACGGAGACTCCTGAGCATTGGCAAAAGAGAATAGTAGGTACTAGTGACTTAGCACCTCCACGTAACACAAGGGCTACTATGCCTACTCCTCCTCCTCCTCCTCAAGTTCGTCCTCCTGTAGCACCTGCTGCTCCACCAATGGCTGCACCTGCACCTGTTGCACCAATGGCTGCACCTGCACCTGCACCTGCTGCTCCACAAGTGATACCTGTTCCTCAGATGAGAGGAGCAACTCCTATGGAACAGGCTTGGCAACAGATGAGAGGACAGCCCTCTGACCAGACGTTTTTCGATATAGGAACTGGTGGACTTGTTCAGCGTTCTTTTGATGTTGCTTCTGGACTCGATGATATTCGTAAAAAGATGGGTTACTTTGATGGCTTCTTAAGGGGGTATCAAGATGAGTAAGGTTCTGATTAAAGGTAATTCACCTAAGAAGATTTTAGTTAAGGCTCCTACTATGACTACTGGTGGTGGAAAGGGTGCCGGTATAGGCGTTGACTATGATGTATCTGGTAAGCCGGTCTTTGTTATGGGACAAGGTGGCGGAGCAGGTCGAGGCAAAACTGGTGCAGAAAAGGTACTTGGTAGATTCGGAGGTGCAGTGAGTGCACTTGGTGGATTTATGGGAGCAGGTGGTGCGCAGCATAGAAGCCTAGGCTCAGCACTCTCAGGCGGCATAGGAGCAGGGTATCAAGGTGCAGCGCTTGGTGGCCAACTTGGAAGGTTTTTATCTGGAAGAAAAGGGCGAGCAGTCGCTAATCTGAAGGAACAACAGGCACAAGATAAAGCAGACATAGCGGCTCATAAGAAATTAGGTATTCCTTTACCTAAGCGACTTGGTGGCGAAGGCCCGGTTAAAGTACAAAGTAGTGGTCCTAAAGCAGATTCTTCTTCGACTCAGGTCAAAGTTCAAGGTCGTTCTGAAGAGGAAGTCGAAGACCCTTATGTTGGTATGAGGGGGTCAAACGTTAAGGTTACTGGTGACAAAGACGTTACTGCTGCTCCAACTAGTCCTATGGGCATAACTCCAAAAGAAGCGAAGGCTGCAATGAAAGTGATTGATGCTTCTGAAAAAATTGAGCCGGGACAAAGAGAACCCGGTACTAAAGTAAAAGTTGGTAGTTCGTTAGGAGACCCGGCACTTAGTGTTGAACAACAAGGTGGCTGGGAAAGCGTAGGTGTAAACTGGGGAAATACACCAGTGAAAACTGCTGATGGTAGTGCTGTACCAAATACTACTTTAGCAAGCGTTGCTCCGCAGGTCGCTCCTAAAACTCCTTCACCAAACGGGTTTGCGGCTGAAGATGCAAAGGATGATTCGGCAGCAAATAGCGAACAGGTAAACACCGGTATGGATGAAAGTAGAAATACACCAAGTACGAGTGCCATGGAGCCTCCTAAGGGTGAACAATCTAAGTTAGGAAGTTCCGAAGAACAACAAGCGGCTATTGCTAATCAAGGAAAGCGAGAAGAGCAAAAGCGTTTGGATGAAGCAGAACAACAACGAAAAGAGACTGGCTTTAAACAACAGTCTCTGCCTTTTGGTAAAATGGTAAAAGTGGAGTGATGAAATGTGGCAGGGGTGGATGAACTCGTCAGGGACATTGATTTACAGATGTGCTCTAAGTCATTCAAGTATTTCTTCACAGATATCTTGGGATTCGACTTCTCAGACCACCACAAAAAGTGGCAAAAAGGACTGAATGAAAATCGCTACTATTGTGTTAAGGCGTCTCGTGACCACGGTAAATCTGTATTCTTCATGAGTTATGCTCTTTGGATTGCAGCATTTAATCCTAAGACTCACGTCATGGTATTCAGTCACAGCCTAGAGCAGACCTTGGAACATATGCGTTTCATCCGCAATAATATAGAAAGTAATGAGATTCTAAGTCATCTCAAGCCAACTGGTAAGCCTTGGGCTAAATCTTATTTTGAATTCACTAATGGTAGTCGTATTATGGCTAAGTCGGTTGGTGGTGCTACTCGTGGTTTCCACCCCGATGTAGTAGTATGCGACGATATTCTTTGGGGAACCACTGCTTCTGAATTACAAAGAGCAGCCGATTGGTTCTATACTGTTTTACTTCCGGTTTTGCACCACACGGGTCGCCTCATGATGGTCGGTACACCTTTTTCATACAATGACCTGTACGCAGAATTGGAAGACAAAGATGCATTCCAAGTCGAAACTTATCCGGCTATCTTACCTAATGGCGAACCGCTTTGGCCAAATCGATGGCCGTTAGATGCGCTAAAGGTTCGTGAAGAATCTATGCCTGCGATTAGATTCGCCCGTGAATATCTCTGCGAACCTATTCACGACTTATCTAGTATGTTCCCTATGTCCTTGTTAGAAAAAGCAAGGGATAAAGAATTGATATTACTTGATAGAGCGGAACAAGAATTTGATGAAGAAGGCGAGGTTGCAGGTGTATTCGGACAACATTTCATTGGCTGGGACCCAGCAATTGCTTCTGATTCCAACGCAGACTATACTGCAATGAGTGTACTTAGGGTACTTCCTGACACTGAAGAAAAGCAATTGGTATATGTATTGAATGAAAAGGGACTTGGTGGTGCTGCACAGAAACGTCAGATAATTTTACTCAATAATAGATTCCAACCTGATTTAATTGAACTTGAAGGTAACAATTTTCAACGAATGTTTGCAGCAGAGTTACAAGAAATGAGGGATGACATTCCAATCAAGACATTTATGACAACCAAGCAGCGCAAAGAAAGCATGTTTATGTCATTACTTATGGCATTTGAGCAGGGTAAAATTAAGACTCCTTGGGGCAATGAAAAGAGTAAAGAATTTACTCGTGAGTTAGAGACCCAGTTAAGTCGATTTGGAATGCAGAAAAACGGAAGACTTGAATCTGTTGGCTCTCACGACGACTTGGCCATGAGTTTGGCATTGTCTAATTGGGCTACGAAAGAATTCAGAGGCTCGATTGTATCACTGGATGACTATATGCCCGGCTTTGACAGTATATTCGGAGACTCTGGGCAAAGTAGCATAGCGGGGGCTTGGTTCGTCGCTTGACAGCAAGTGTTTTATGATACCAAAAAGGGGAGAAGTATATGTGGGGTTCATTATCGGTTGGTCAGTCTAGTCATAATTTAGATATGGATAGCCCTATTCATTCTCTTATAGCATCTACTTTAGTCACTCACCCGTTGGTAAATGAGACGATTGCTAAATCAATCGCTTCCGAAACTATAATCTTGAAAGAAGAAGAACTACCTAGTCCTGATTATGTACCATTCCCTATAACTGGAGAGGGTTGGTTTGAAGACAAAGTTGGTAAGAGTGCTACTGAATTAGTTAAAGAATTGAGAAAGGCCAGAAGAGTACACAAGGAATTTAAAGAAGAAATAGATGGTATTATTTCTAACGTCATTAAACTAAAGAGTATGGAAGTAGACGCTACTCTTAGTAAAATAGACTGGGCAGTTTCTCATCACGACACTATGCGTCAATTGGGGTTAAGTGATAAGTCACTCAAGTCCTTGCGCCTTTTTGGTAATAGTAGAGAAAGTAGTTTGATGAGAGCATGTAATGCTTGGGATAATGCAGAATCTACACTAAAGCAACTTGATGAATTCCAAGACGTATGGGGGGAAGAAGAAAGGTTAAGTTGGGTTAATGCTATGCAACTTAAGAAAGATGCTCGTAAGATGTGGAAGACTGCTTTACATCAGTTTGATAATCTAAATAAAGAACAGCAAAAGTGGCTAAACTTAGCCAAAGCGGAAATTGAAAAGCATGGCTCTATGAATGCTAGGACCATCACTGGTAATCTTATCGAAAAGGGCGTTACTAGAATTAATTCAAATAGGCTGTCTAGTTTATTGAAATTATACGGTGAAGAAATTAATATCATCAAAGCCCATAGAAAGGGTGAGTATATGTGCATAGGTAAAGAGGGACTGATTATCAAAGACCCTTGGGCTTATGCAGCGGGCTTCCTTGATGCAGATGGTTATATTACTATCACTGAAAGAGGCGAGCCTCGTGCAGGATTCATTGCTACAGGTGACCGAGGACGCACTCATTGTGAAGAATTGTACAAAAATATAGGTGCTGGTAAATTACAATTAGACCAAAAGGTGTACAAAGACGGACAAAGAAGTCAACACCGTGTTAGTTTTTATTCAAAAGATGACTTGACTAAATTATTAGCAGGCATCACTCCCCATCTTCGTATGAAAGATAGACAAGCCAAGGCTGTATCGGCTTATCTTATGGAAGCAGACCCTATACGCAAGGATGAAATAAAGAGATTTGTTCAATTTTCAAATCGTGAAGGTACTCAAAAAGGTGAGGAATCACTTAAAGAGTGGGGAGTAGACCGAGATACAGTAATGAGTTGGGCACCTGAGGTATAGATATGGCTGAGAAAAAGGGAAGAATTGCTAGATTAGTAGAATCGATTGGTAATCCATTTCGTCGTCGTAGAACTCCTGAGCCTCAGATGCCTCTGTGGACTACTGGTATTCAGGAGCCCGTTTTAGTACAGGGTATTACCATACCTGCTCTTTACTCAGTTGCTAGTGAAAACTTAATCCTCCGTACTGTCTTGACTACTCTTCAGCAAGAAATATTCCGTAGAGGATACTATTGGGATAAGTCCTTCCAAAAGAAATGCACCGCTTGTGAAAAGGAGTATCAGCATGATATGGATACATGCGAGCAGTGCGGGAGTAACGAATTAGTTTCTCCTGACCCGAATCAAATAGTATATGCTAAGTGGTTATTAGACCAAAGGAACTCTATGGAGCAGACCTTTATGGATGTACTCAGAGAGATAGAGTATGACTTAAACATCACAGACGATGCTTTCTTAATTCTAATTAAAGAGTACTATATTGACGAAGAGACAAACAAAGTTCAGTTTTATCGCATCAAAGAAGTAGTAAGAGGAGACCCTATATTTATGCGTATCATTGCAGATAAGCGTGGAGTTAGAGGTGGTAGGTATCGTGTCTGTCCCGTTCATCGTGACAATGTTAAGTCTTACAGTGAAGAAGAAAAGTCTTGCGATATTTGCGGACATGAGTTAGAAGATGTACATCACGTCAATACTGCAGGAAGTGGTAAAACACAGTACTATCTCAAGGGAGAAGTAATACATTTGAGTAAGTATCAACCGGGCAAGTTGTATGGAAGAAGCCCTGTCTCTACACTTTGGAGACAAGCAATGACTCTTACTGCTATGGATAATTACATGTATACGTCTTATAGTAAGAGAAGGATGCCAAAAGGTTTGATTTCAGTAACTACAGATAACTTAGAATCAATGAAGTCTTTCTTCAAGAGTATGGATGAAAAGTTAGAGCGTGACCCACATTACATTCCTAAGATTGGTATAGAATCCAGTACAGGTAAAGGCGGAGTCAATTGGGTTAAGTTCATGGATACGCTTGAAGAGATGCAATATATCCCTGCTCGTGACGAAATGAGGCAGAGGATTGCTTCTTTCTATGGCGTATCTAATGTATTTATGATGGACACTGGTAAATCTGGAGGCCTTAATAACGAAGGTATGCAGATTCTAGTTACTAATAGGGCAGTTGAATTCGGCCACAAGGTATACACTGACCATTTATTCCCACGACTTATGGAAGAGATGGACATCAGTGATTGGAAACTCACACTTTATCCTAACGAAGAAGAGGACGAAGTTACTCGCTTACGCCGTGACGAGATGGAAGTTAATATCGCACAACGTATGATGATGCTTGGTTACAAACCTGAACTTGCAGAAGATGCTAACAGAGACATACGTTTCGTTTACAAGCAACCAGACCCTGCAGAGCAACCTCCAATGCCTCCGGGCGGTATGCCTCCGGGTGGCGGTATGCCTCCGGGCGGTATGCCTCCGGGCGGTGGAATGCCCGGTATGCAAATGGGCGGAGGTATGGGTACGCCGGGTGCTTTACCTAGCCGTAACATTAGTCCACAGGGCGCTGCGCAGATGGCAAGGCAATCACAAATGGGCCAACCGGGAGGAGAAGGACAAGGAATTCGTACCCCAAGAAGCCCAGCCAGTCCTCAGAATAGAACCTCTATGGGAGCGGGGTCACCTGTTTCTAGCGTACAACAAAGAGGTATGCCGATGGGCGGAGTTCAACAGGCTTCTCAAAATATATTAGATGCTCGTAATTTCAAAGGGGCATGAGTAAGGTTAAAGTTAAGTGTAGTAGTGGGTGTCGACATGGACTTAAGGAAATTAGACCCAATGGCTCGTAAAATGCGTGTCCATGTAGATGGATTCTACAAAGCAATAGAAGATAATGACAGTTATAATGCTGGCAATCATATTAATGAGATACTAAAGTTTGCAGAGTACATGTCTAAGGACGTAAATACAATTATAGCAAAGTCTGACTATTCTCCTACAGGTATCAATGATATCTACGCAGGAGGAGCACCCGTTAGGAAACTTAACTCTGTTGAGAAAGTACATGAGCATAGTAATGATGTCTTGGCCGGAACAATCCGTACAAGTCGCTATGGTAAACTTATGAGACCACAAAGTAATCGTAGTCTTCAATGAGGTGATGTGTTGTGTCTAATGAGGGAGAGGCTAATACAGCAGAGAAATTAATGGGAGTTCTTATTTCAAAAATGGAAAGTATGGACAGCGACTTGCTTATACTAAAGCAAGAGAATGCCATGCTTCGTAATGCAGTTAATAACCCAAGTGCATTGTTAAGAAAAGCAGGTTTCGTGCGTGCTAACAACAGTGTCCCAGAAGGAATATTACCTGATGAGTTTAGAAATAACAGTAATGACGATTTGTTCACAAAGGGAATGGACGGTGAGAACATAAGCCTTCCTGAATCGAATGCCGATTTCCATAATATGGAATGGGCAGATATTCACGCACTTGCTGATAAGGCTAAGTCATCAGGAGCAATCGGAAATCAAATAGGTATGGAGTGATATAATGAAGCCACGATATGAGGAACAAAGCGAAGAATTAACTAATCTTTTGAAAGAGGCAAAAGATTTGGAAAATAGACTAGTTAAATCAAGAAGTAGTCAACCTGAATATTCTGCAAAAGAAGGTTCAGAGCAAGGCTATGAGTTTATGACTCAATCTGCAGGTAAAGACAACGTAAGAAATCAAGGCTTTTCTACTAACAATCATTTAATCGATGTCAAAGACGTTGCAAACAAAGGCGCAATTTCTGAAAACAGCAGTGTGCTTGATAAGCCAACTCAGTATCCTACTGCGTTTGAAACTCACACCGCTTATCGAATAAACGAAAAAGGTGGAGAAGGACCAGTTATGAAATCTCTCGGCGGCGATGTAGAACGCATGGCTGTACAGGAATTACGAAAGTCAGTAGACCTTTTGGCTCGCCGTTTGAACTAAACGGCGGGTGATTTGAATGCGAGAAGGCCATCTTGACATCCTTGATAGGAACAGGAGTACTTTTTTACATTCGCTCGGAGATAGTATCGGCAAGGCTGACGCAGGTGCTGATTTTTTCTTATCTACGGTTAGTGCCAAAAGACAAGGTTATATTTTGTCTGATGACGATAATGCTTTGATTAAAATGTTCCATTCGGTCATTAAGGCTGAAGAAGACTCAGGTCTAGGTTATTCTGGTCAAGAAGTTTATGAAAACTCGATTGACAGTAATCGTGTTTTAGGAGTTCAGCCGGGACAGAGTATAGCAGGCTACATCCCTGAATTAACACAAGGAGAAGTTGGTGACCAATACCAAAACCATAATCCATTCGATTATAGATTCAATCCTTTGTATCGAGTAGATACACAAGGATTTAGTGGTAAGGTAAATTCTGTTGCTAACTTTTACTTACCGTCCCAAGCAGGGGCAGATTCTGTAAGTTATGTCGATGCAGAGAAAGAAAAGGACATTGAAGGAGAATATTCTTCTGATGAAAATTATTCATTTTTATTCGGTCACCATCATTATGGAGATTTGAAATACAGTAACCATGACGAATATGAAACGCACTTCGGTGATTGGAAGAAAGACAAGGTTAACGAAGAACTTGCTTTGAAAGAACAAGGATTTAGTGATTTGGAAGCAGAGCATGAGTTAAGAAAAATGCACATGGGTGAAGCCAAAGAACGCTGGATGTCAGATACAACTGATGAAAATGGTATTCCACATCGTTTAGGTTTATTCGATTATCTATTCGGATTAGAATGGAAGTCTCCTAAGCAAAGAGATGAAGTTTACAGACACATGTCACAATGGGGAACAAATGACAGAGACCGTAGGTCTATAGGTGCTGATAATCATACTGATGTAGGTAGGTTAGTTAGAAACTTTCAGCAAAGATTTACTGGTATGGCTGACCATTGGACTAGAGACCCTATGAGTCCCGGACAACCAGTAGAATTTATACCTCAACCAATCGGTAAGCCTAAGATAAGGCCTGAATTAAATCGTGATGCTTTGTTATCATTAGGAGGAGATGCACTTTCAAAGGCTGTTCAGTGGCACGCTGATAGACAAGGGGTCGGCATTAGTAGTGACAAGGTTTACATTGATGGAGATGGAAATTTACAGTTTGGTTCTAAAGGCGCTCATAAGAAAGGAGGATTAAGGAGAGCAGAATTACTTAGGTTACTTAACGTAAATCCTTCTACAGGAGAACTGTATAGTGACGGAGAGCATCCTGACTATGAAGATTGGAAAAAGTCTGATAGTCCATTTAGCCAAGTTGATGTAGATAATGTCTTTCAACACCTTAGTGATGCTAATACTAGTGATGATTATGGTGTAATGGGAGAAAATTTCGGAATGTGGCATTATGGTCACCATGTCGACCCCAATCATTATCCCGAAGACATTACTGGAGGCGAAAACACTACACTTGCTTCTCATTGGAATAAGCCCTTTTTAGGAGGGGGCTTCGGTAAATTACCTAATGAACTCAAGAACTTATTACACGCCATGACTCCTTTGTATGGTGCTGATAAAATGTCACCCGAAGGTAGTATTGGAATCGGCGAAGAGCAGGAAAAGGTTGACGAATATGGTTATGGACAGTTCTTCGCTGATAAAGAAAAAGAAGACTTGCCAGAAAGTCAACAGCAAACTATGAGTCCTCAGAGGGCTATGCGTAGTTTACTATTTGATAAAAATGAACTAACTAATACTATTGGTATAAGGCATTACAAAGATTCAACGGGTGAAAAATTACACAGCGGTATGCTAGGTGCAATGGGGCCTTGGGGTAGTCCTGAAGCAGAAATTACTGAAGCAGACGAAGGTGGAAAGAAGTACAAAGTAAGTGGAGGTATAGCCGATGACAGCCAGTCTATTCATAATCCAGAAAATAAATGGTTTACTTCTAAACTAGGTACTAGGCGTAGAAATTGGATGAGGCATCATGGTAGTTTAAATGCCAAGTCCGATAATATACATGCTAAGGAATTGCATGTTAATTACGGTAAACCCGGTTGGCAAGGAATAAAGGATAAACTCAGTGGTAAGTTTAGCGGCGCTATGGCAGGATTTAATCCATTCTTAGGGACACAAGAAGGTGCACTTAATAATGAACGCTCTAAAAGAAGACTTGCTCATTTATGGCATAGAGTAGGAACAATGAGGCATAAGAATGGTGCTCCTTTTACTAATGATAATGGTATATTGGAACTGGGTAGACAGGGAGCAACCCAACCAACTACTCAGGCTATCGACGCTTTAACTCGTGAAAGAGAAATAGGTATGGGTAAAGTGACAGGTACTCCGCCAGAAGAAAGAGAAGTTGCTGAAAAGCAAGATGAGATGAATCGCTTATTTGAAAGAATGAGGAACATTGAAGATAAACTAGGTGAAGGAGGACTTACGGAAAAGCACAAAGAGCACCTTATGCATCAGTTAAACGAATTGGAAGATGAATTTGACGAATTGAATGCTGAACCTCCTGAAGGCATAGGTGCTGAAATAGGTGGGACTGCTATGAGAACTCATGGTCCGGCTGAGTTAGAAAAGATAAACGCTGATGAAAGTGCTATCGCTAAGATGACTGGTATGCTTAGTCAACGGCTACAAGCAAGTGACCCTGAATTATGGAATAATTTGTTCGGAGAGCATTTGCCCGTTGAGACATTAGACGCTAATATCAGACAACTTTTCCGATTAGGCAACACGTACCTTCAACAAGCCCCTCATGAAATGCACGGTTTACAGACTAGAAGTACAGGTTATCACCAACAAGGAGGTGATGTAGGACAAGCACCTGCAGTAAAGCAAAGTGTGCATAATAGTGAGAACACAGTTGGGGCAGGTAGTACCGGAGAAGAAGTTGCTGAAATGCTAAACCTTGATTATAACGATGAGCGAAATAGGGCTACAGTTGATTCTTTATTAGAAAAGTTACATAGTAGGATTGCAGATACAGGTGATACTTCACTTCGCTTCCCTGTTATGACAGTTGAACAAATGCTTTCTTCTACCAACCATTATGGAGATTTGGGCTCAGGCTTATCGGACATGGTAAACCGCATACATGACAAGAAGACTTACAATAAGAATAAAGGGACTGTTAATACAATTAATAGAGTTAGGAGAGACCTTTCTTCAAGAGAAGGTAAGGCAAGGACTGTTAAGACTGGCACGGAGGAGAAAAAGTCAGAGTTAGGACTTGATTACCACATTGCCCATAATCCTGACCCTAGTAGTAAATTATCAACTGACCCTACTACTGCTGGTAAAAAGCAAGGTAGTACTGCTCAAAATACAGCAAGAAGATTCCGTGCTCTCCAAGACTTAAACAGTATTTTGATAAGTGACCCTACAGTTGAACCTAAGGATTTGGAATCTATTATGGGACAACAGTTTGGTATGGGTGACGTTAACATAGACGCATATGGTCCTCATACGGATAGTGTCGGCTCTTACTATAATTCTGCAGGATATAATTTTGAAATGGGAGACCAGCATCACGATGATGGTTTGAGAAGACATATGCATCCTACCTTTGATTGGCACATAAATCCCGATACACATGAAGTCGAATACTCACCTGTTGCTGAAGGAATTCCTAGTAATATAGTTAGGCCTTTGAGTAGGAGTATAAGAGAAGCGTTTCCTCATCTAAATCACTTAGTAGGTAACCCGAATGCAATCAGTGCATTAAGTGCAATAGGAAGGCAGCCTCCTCAGTTTCAGCCAAGTGAAAGAGGAAGGGTTTACTTGCATAATGTCGATGGGACTTCGGCTTTGAAATCTAAAATAGGACTTGCCGACTTAACTAATCCTGATATCATTAGGAAGGATTTGGGTAAAGACATACCTTTACTTCAGCCTATGCACCGTATATTCAAACTTGAGGACTTAGAGCATCTGCGTGGATTTACAGGAGACTGGATAGTTTCAGTTATGCCTGAAGGTGAAAGGGGCTTTGTAGTTAAAGAAGACGACAAGGTTACCTCTCCTTCCTTTAAGTTATCAGATGAAGACAAAGAGAATTTTAAGAAAGTTGCTGATGACGATTATCATGTTGATGTCATTAAAACTGAAGAAGGCTACTATGTATTTGACGTTATCAAGTTTGATGGCAAAGAAGTACACGATACTTTACTCGATGCCCGTATCAAAATATTAAGAGGCGGTATGGAAGGAGTAGAGAACATACACATACCTAGTGCTAGTGATACTAGGTTAACCGATGATGGTGGACTAGAGTCTACTGTGGAAGATTTGAAGAAAGATAATGATAGGTTATTACTCAGAGATGCTAAGTCTACCTACATGGTAGGTGAACTTCGTCAACCAAAGTGGGTTCTATTGTCAGAAGGCAAGGATGTAGTTTTGATTGTATTGGAAAGAAGAGGAAGCGGTCCTTACACTTACCGCTTAGGTACAGGTCCAATTACACAAGATGAAAGTCTAGGTGATAGGGCTGTAGAACTCAATAAGGAAACCTACATGGATGTAGGTGCAGTTTTCGATAGTAAAGAGAAATTCAACGAAGGTGACCATGTTAAGGTAAACGTCGATAACGTAGGTGAGTCTGAATTTAGCGAAGGGCACAAGTTGTATACAGTTACAGGCTCTGAAATACAAGGAGAGGCAGAAAGTGAAGGACTAGTTAGTCAAGAGACACTGGGCCTACTTGCTAAATCTGAAATTAAACAGTGGCTATGCGAAGTTACAAGCGTACCTTCTGGAATTCGTATAGTCATGCCACAAGGTGATGTGGTTTACAAAGCGACAGAGTCCGGTGGTAATTGGTCATTACATAGTCCATTGGCTAATAACTCGTATCTCATACGTTTGTCTGAAACACAGAGACCTTACTGGGGGCCAGTAGCAGGTACAATGCTAAAGGCTGGTCTTGAAATTACAGAAAAGGAAGAAGTTCATGATGACAGTTATGAACCCGGTCCTACTAAGCCTTTCATTAAACCTAAGAAAGTCAAAGATACTGATTGGTGGAAAGAGGAAGACAAAGGTAAAGTATTGGTCAAGGGTCTTTTACTGTTAGAAAGAATGATGAAAAGTGGAGTAGGCTCTGTTGGTCAGTCTAGTACAGGTACTATGGGACTAGGTATAGATTATGCTACTCCTATAGAGTCGCCTACTGGCCCGACTAACCTACACGATTCTAAGACAATGCCTGACTATGATAACAAAAAACGCCCCGGAGAAGACTCTTCTATAGAGCCGGGAACGCAAGACGAAAAGCCTGTTAAGCACATTACTATTCCAGTAGAAGAAGGTAAGTTGGAACTTACTAACGACTCTGCTACCCTCCGTACTTATTGATATAGTATGAACATTCTCTATAGAACTAATGGCAGCCATGGCGTCACTAAGAACTTCCCCCGTTCGTCACGAGGGTAGCATTAGTATTGTCAAGGGTGCAAATGACCTTGTAATAGCAGGATACGCATCGGTTGAAATGGTCGATAAACAAGGTGACCTTATTACAAGAGGAGCATTGAAGAATGCTTTTGGTGACTTTATGAAAGCAGAAGACTTCCGTAATGTTCAACTAGCCCATTCAAATATTCAGGTTGGAAGTGTTATACCTGAATATACAGACTCTGATGGAAGAGTTTGGAAATCTGGCGTCGATGACGCTGGTATGTTCGTTGTCATCAAACTAAGAGATGACATAGAAAAGGCCCGTGAAGTGGCTAATGATATTCGCAAAGGTGCCCTCAGGGGGTTCAGCATTGGTGGACAAGCATTCAAGAGAATGAAGAAAGCCGATGATAAACATGGAGACTATACAGAAATCTCTAAGTTAGAACTACATGAGGTAACAATTTGTGAAAAAGGTATAAACCCGGAGGCGACATTCCGTATATTGAAGGAGGACACAGATATGACAGAAACTGATACTATGGCAGAACTATCTACAGTTCTAGGCCGTTTGAACGGAAGATTAGACGCTATGGAAAAGGCAGACTTGCCTCCATTCATGGAAGATAAGAAAGACGATGACGCCCCTGAAGAAAAAGATGATTCACCAAAAAAAGAAAAAAAGGACGATGAAAAAATGGCTGATAAAACAGATGATAAAGAAGTAGAGAAGGGCGAGCCTTATTCTGATGTTATCACAAGCGAATACCTGAACTGGATGGAAAACACACTGAAATCTCAGGGTGTTAACATTTCAGAAGCACGTACTCACTTTGATGATGTTGCAAAAGCAAACCTTGGTAGCACACCGGAACAATTCCCGGAAGAACAAATGAACGGACAAGTTAAGGGACGAGCGACTGAAGCAGGCTCACCTTCAACAGGCGCTGTCGGAAAAGTATCCAAAGGTTACTTGAACCCAGCAGACGTTAGTTCCGCTGACGTAGAAGCAGCCTATGAAGTATACAAGGCCGCTGCTATGGAAGAGCGATTCAAAGGCTCTTTGGAAAATGTCTTTTCAGACAGACTTGCAAAGGAACTTAACCATGAAGCAGAGGCTCGTGCAGCAGCACAGTTCGATGCTCGTGCACCGCTAACTAACATTGAGAAAGCAATCGCTGACCTAAGTGACCGTATTGACAACATTAGTGTTGCACCGGTTGCAGGAACAGAAATTCGCAAAGCAACTGACAATTCCACCATCGAGATTCCTTCAACAGAGGAACTTGGAAGCATGGGATGGGATGAAGTACACGCCTTAGCAGGAAGTGTATGGCAATAAATGGAGACTTAAAAAATAGGAGATGATATTATGGCAAGAAATTATATGAGAACAGTTAACGACATGGAGCGCTATTACTATGGTGCTGGACAAAGTATGGGATATTCCTACACTGGTTCAGAACTTTTGAAAGCAGACGCACCATTGTTGAGCACAACCGCTGGTACTTACCAAGCAATCTATGGCCGCAAAGTGTGGTCACAACTAAACCAAGAATTTAACGCATTCAGTATACTACCTAAGAAACCTTGGGACCGCTCTGGATGGAGAGTTGTTACTGCAAAGCCTTCGACAGCAGTCGGTGGCGGTATTGCAGAGAACGGAACTCTACCAGACACAACCAAGCCTACTTTCCAGCATGTTGCTGCAAAGCCAAAGACCGTTGCTCACTCATTCGATATGTCTGAGACAGCAATTTTCCTTAACGATAAGGATGACGGTCTAGGTGACATCCGCTCAGTCTTGAAAGAAGAGATGGGTAAGCACCACGCAGAGCACATCAACCAAATGTTAACTGGAGATGTAGACACACCTGCAGGAAATGACATTGAGTCACTTGACAGAGTTACTGTCGCTGACACTACTCAAATGACTGCTGGAACTCACTACACCGCTGGAGACGAGGACATCTACTCCATCGACAGAGGAGAAACCGCTAACTCGTGGTCATATGCAGAAGGTAACGCACATACTAGCGCAACTGACCGTGTATTGAGCCTAGACCACATTGATGACTTATTCCAGAAAATCTGGGTCCGTGGTGGTAACCCTAAGGTTATCTTAACCCACTATGATACATTGATGAGAATTCAGCAACTTCTACAATCTCAACAGAGATTCATGGAAGAGAAGAGAGTTGTACCAACTTACAACGGTGTTAAGGGTGTACCGGGTGTTGAGGCAGGATTTATTGTCGCAACTTACAACGGTGTACCAATTATTCCATCTAAGGACGTGGTGCAAGAAACAAGCGGTATCGGTAGAATTTACATGCTAGATACTGATTACTTGTACTACAGTACAGCAAAACCAACACAATACTTCGAGTCTGGAATTGAGACTGGCGACCCGTTCGCAATCAACAGACTAGGACAGGAAGGACTTTACCGTACAATGGGTGAAGTTTGGACTACTTTCTTTGGAGGTCAAGGTTCTATCCGTGACATCAAGTGAGGACTATGGAGATTAAAATAAAATAAGGAGATGAAAAAATATGACAACACGAACAGCAGAACACAAAGGCATGACAATTAGTTATGATGATGGCGATTTTACTAACGGTACTGTCTCGGTCCTTTTGGACCTTGACATGCGAACAGGAACACCAGTAGACGAAACTGCGTGGTTAAATGGAAACAGTGGCGGCTCTTATCCGGGTTCACTAACTGGCTTTAGCGCACAAAACGCTGACGGAAACGCAGGAGGTAGTATGCGAATGGTAACCATTAAGGCTACCTTAGCAGACGCTTTAGAGCAAACAATGGTTTTGACAGCAGGCGCTTCAAAGATTGTATCAATCATTGGTTACACCTATGAAGGGATTGATGATGCAATAACATTGACCTTTACTAATACAGGTACAGCCGCTTTCGCTAAGACTGGTGGAGCACTACCAGCAATTGTGGCTCACGGTGAATCAGCGGCTGTCTTTACTGTAACAGTAATGCTACTCAACTGAGGTGGTTAAGTTTGCCTACGGTAACCTTTATGGGGCCGTTTCCGACAAGAAGACGGCTTGATAAAAAGGGCGGAATGTGGCACAGAGGAGTTGCCGTTGAAGTCAGTCAAGAATGGCTGAATCAATGGCGCTCCCGTGTCAGCAACCCTAGATATTACAAAATAGAAGGCGATGCAGGAGAAACTGTAGATTTTGGAAGCGACGGTATACCAGACAGTGGATGGACTAAGAAGGACATCACTACATGGATTAAAGAGAATGGTGGAGAAACCACAGGTTACAACACTAAGAAGAAACTCTTGGACATGGTAGACACCATCCTCAACCCTCCGGCTCCAGAGCCAGAAGTGGTTGAGGAGGTGGCTCCTGAACCTGAAGTAGTCGAAGAAGTAATAGAAGATACTATAGTTGAAGACCCAGTGGATGAAACATTAGGAGTTGAAGAATAATGGCAATAGCAGTAACATTTGATGAAAGAGTTAGTACTTTTGGTAACATGCATGTAGTGACTGGTAGTTTTACTATCAGCGGTACATCTAGTGCAGAAGTATTAGACTTGAGCGACCATCTTGGTACAATATATTCCATTACAGTAAACGGTACTGATAACACCCAAATGCACGCTTGGTTAACTGATGTCGGTGACACCACTGCTAACATTAAAGCAGCGGCTAATGATAAAAGCGGTATCTTTATGGCTATGGGTCACCGTTGATAGGCGGTGACTTAGATGGCAATAACTTTTGACACAAAACCGATAGCATTCGGTGACAGAACTCTGTTAATTGGTAGTTATGCATCAGGAGATGTAAATCAGGCAATTGACCTTGGCCAGTTAGGATTTGTACAGATAAATGCAGTGGCACATATGGGTGACTCTAAGACTAATATCAATGTGAAGACAGCAGGTAATATTTGTTTACCTAATATAATTAGAGTATCTACTGATTCACCCGGTAATATTAACATAACAATCGCTGCACCAGCCGATGGAGTGGCTAACGGTGGCGGTAAATTTATGGTAATAGGAAGAAGGGGGCAAAGTTGATGGCAGTTACTTTCGACACTAGGCCGACAGCAATTGGTGATATGATTATGGTCACCGGCAAATATGAGGCTAATGATACTACTATCGACTTAAGTGGTTTCTTTGGACCTAACTCAGTAGAGTTCTTTTCAATAACGCCTACAGCCACACTTGCGACGACTACAGTAGAACTGAGTATTGAAGAAACTCCAACGGCAGTAACAGCGACTTACCCAGACACTTTTCAATTAGTCGATGCTACTTGTATAGTAACTCTTTATGGAGGAACTGCTGCAGGAGGCTCTCAAGAACCGGGTAACTTTATGGCAATCGGGAGGAGAGGCTTGTGACCGAAACAATAGATGAAAATGGAGTAACCGTAGTAGGTAACAAAATTATGGTGTCTGGTCAATTGACCATAGGTTCATCTAGCATTATGGATATGTCCCCTTACATGAATGTAATCGAACAAGTTATTGTTAACGAACAAGACCAAGGGGCTCCTATGATAACTAGAAATGCGGCTGATAATGATGCGTTTATGATGAGTTCGGCAATATTGGTAGAAATATTATCAGATACAACTTTTAGATTTTTTCAGCAGGCCTCTCCAGAATTAGGTACAAGGCAAAATACAGTTGTTCCCGGCGTATTCGTAGTAATTGGAAGGAAGTGATTAAATGGCGAACTTAGCAAATCTACAAGCAAAAGTAATTGGCCCGTTAACTCCAAAGGAATTTTCGGGTGCTACTGCCATTGAAACAGCCATCAATACTGGATTCAACGGCGTAACCGATGCGGCTACAGCAGATACAATTGTTGGAGTCGAAATGCTCAATGTATTAGGCAATGCCTATGTTGTTGTATTCTATAAGGCATCCTGAGGCTGATTGAATGGAAGCATTCGGTAGCCTTGGCCTTAAGGAAATAGAGCGTTTACAAAAACGTGGGATTCGACTTAACGAGTCTTACGGAGCGTCTGTAAGGACTGATGAAGATAATCCACTTGCTGGATTTACGATGAAACAGAGAAACCGCAATAAGAATGCGGGCGATGTTTTGAACATTGGTAGTGGTACTAGATGCAAGCACTGTGGTATGCTTTATTTTTGTTGGGTAGATTCTTGTAGAACTTGCGGTAAAGAAGTCGATTTCAACCTTGGTAAGAAGGAACAGTAGATTTAATGATGTGGCACTTGATGGCATTGGTGAGGGAGATGAAATATGCCAGTAATTTTTTCACCCGGAGAGCCTGAGACAAGACCTCTTAATCCTGAAGCAATTGTATATACGACTGCTCAGAAGGTTGCAGACTTACTCGGTATCGGGCCGGGTGAAGCGGTGTTGGCTAGTGCTGACACCGTTGCCAACGCTGTGTTTGTAACTGGTGCAGATTATAGAAATCACGGATTTTCAGTAGGAGATAGTATTCTAGTTTACAGTGATGCATATCCTATTGGCTTTACAGCAGAGATTGACACTATTGTCAGTGGAGGCAACAACGGAGTAAAACTCAATTTGAAAGATATAAATTCTTCTGGTAGCGCTACTATTGCTACTCATGTTGACTTGACAGACGTGGCAGTAGCAGACAATACTTACATTCAAAACACAGCATCATTCACCAACGGCAAAACTCGTGGAATGAAGCGCAGTACAGTAGAAGAGCGTATCAAAGAAGTTCAAGACCGCATTGATAGTGCCAGTCATAATGCTTGGAGACCTTATTTGGTTTCATCAGAATATATCAATTTTGATACATACAAGCCTTATCGAAGAAGATATTATACAGATTATGTAGGTACTACCCCCCTATTGTTTAGGAATGTTCAGCAAATCATAAAGTTAGAAGTCTGGCAAGGCGAGAAGTACAGAGAGTTGGCTGGCACTAATGCTACTATTAAAATTCACCAAGACCAAGGTGGGCCAAAGGATAATAATCTTTACTTTGGTTTACCAAACGGCTCCGTCTCTTGTATACATCCTTCGGGACAAGATACCTTAACTTGGACTACAGTAACTGCAGCGGGTACTGGTTATAGTAATGCCAGTGGACTTAGTGCTGGTGGCGGAAGTGGTACAGGTATGGTAATAACTATCAGCGCAACTGGCGGAGCAGTTACTTCGGTCACTGTCACTAGTGCTGGTTCAGGCTATGTTTCAGGAGACACTCTTACTATACCGACTGGTGGTACCAATGCTAAGTTTAGAATATATGTTCCTACTAATAACATTAATGCCGAATGGAGTACGGAATTCCAAGATACGGTTCATACTCACCAAGAACTTGCAGATACTATAAATCAAGAAGATAGGGCAAATAAAGTTGCTATACCTTTTGCTCCAAGATTTACATTACCCGGCTCTTCTTCAAATGTTACTCTAAAAGATGAGTTTATGGCTGTAGCAAATTCTGATTATGGAAACGGTATATTACACTTAACTAGTATGCGTCAGACTAAGGGCGGCGGTCTTCATACAGTCATAACTAATTCTGGAACTAATGAAAATATCTCTGATGTCGAAACAGTAACTGGCTATTGTAAATTTAAAGGACCTTTGATTTCGGCAACCATAACTAACGATGCAGGTGGCGGAAGTTATAGTGCAGGTAATGTGGCGAGTACTGCAAGTACCGGTAGTGGTAGTGCAACACTTACCATCACAGTAGCAACGGCACTTGATGGAAGTACTACTGTAAATGGCATAACTGCTGTACACACTGCAGGTAATTCTCACGCTGTAGGCGATGTATTGACTTTTGGCAGTGGTGGATTTACAGCAACTGTCACTGCTGTCTCTGCTTCTGATAGTTTATTCTTCACTGACGAGAATGGAGTGGCTAGTAGTCCTCCTTCTGCATTAACTAGTGGAGTAATGAGACTATCTGGTTCAGGATTTAGCCCTATAGTAGCAGTCAATAATGTTAGCATTGCGTCTGCTATAAGCATAAGTGGTTTATTTTCACTATATGATAACTTACCTCCTTCATATGGAGGCGAGGTAGTGACAATAACACAGCATAGGTTAACCAGTGACATAGGTCAATATTCAGATGCTGGCGGAGACCAAGCACGACTCAAAGACTGGTGGCTTGACCACGAAATGGGAATTATTTACTTCAACAACTCTTATCCATTCTTTGAGTGGAATGCAGTTAAGTGCTCTTACATTTACGGCGAGCGCTATGTAGAGAAGGCTATAGAAGAGGCTGCTACTAAGTTAGTAGCCGCTGACTTACTTATGTCAGATGACCGCTCTGTACTTGTTCCTGAAGGCTCTCAAAATGTAGACCTCGGTGCCAAGATTCAACTGTACCGTAAAGAAGCCGAAGAGATACTCAAGCGCTATAAGGAGATGGTGGTGTTTGCATGACAGCAACATGGAAAGAGCCTCTCGATGCAGTTATTGATATACTCAAATCGAACTACTCTGCCAGTGATACTGGTTCATGGAATAGGGCAAATACAGATAACGTCAGGCCAATCATTCTTGACATCGCTGACGAAGGTCCTGAGCGTGGTAAGCGTTTAGATTTACAGCGTAGCGATTACATTCTATGTTACGAGACGGCTTTGAACGAAGAGGCTCATGACCTTTTGTACAATTACGTAACTACTCGTACTAATATTACCGTCGATATGAGGACTGCGAAAGGTCGCTCTCGTCTTCGTAAGATGGAAAACGAGATGAGGAGAGTTATCCATAACAGCCGTAAAGGAGACGGAGTTAACTTTGACCGTATGGTTCTGAAGACCCGTACTGACCTAAGTGATAGAACTAAGAAGTTATTTAGGCACACTTTCCAAGTAGAAGTAGTTACTCTAGCGGAGTTGATACCATGAGTGGTTTTGGCGGTCATTACAAGGGAGATGTCTCTGAAGTTACCATGGGTCATGAGACAGGACTTTACATTCAGGGGACTAAGCCTGCTACTTTTCAGGCTGCTATAAGTCAAGGAACCGATGCTGCTGCTACTCACGATTACACTTTGATTAAGTTCTCTGCAGGTAGCAGTACTACCGATGGGGGTTTATTCTACAATAAGATACTCAAAGTCCCAATAGGTATGCTCATAGGACTTAAATTGACTTTTCACGCCGCTACGTTAGGTGGGGGTACAGGTACGAGTAATTTCGCTAGTTATCAGTATACTAGTCTGAATACAAGAGTCTACTCGATTGTTGACCATACTTACAATAACTCGACCAGTGCTACTGAATTAAAAATAGTACCTGCGCTGAATAATGAAGCAGCAATTACCAGTAGTGCTTATGATGCGATGTATATTCATTCACTCGGTCTTCCGACTGTACGTACTGCTAATGCTGACTTTTCTATTCATAACAATGCTTCTGCTTCTAAAGAAACCAGTAGCATTGACCAGTTCATTGGACTTGCTTCTTTCATGTCACTTCCTGATACTACTGTTGACTTGCATAGATACCACGTAGTCGGTAAGGGTAGGCAAGTAGCAGTTCAGCAAACGGGCAAGGTCCATCATATGGGCGGCTCTGTTGAGATGCCTTTACATGACCCTAAGTGGCTTTACTACTCACTTGGAAGAGAAGTGGTGAGCAAAGATTCGTGTGCAGACGACTGGCATAGTAGTCCTACTAAAGACACTACTAACGTAGCAAGACTCTTTGCAGATGTCGCTCCGGGCGCTACGTATATCGATGTGGCTAGTTCACAGCAACTAACTGTTCGTTTTGGTACCTATGGTAATGCCGCCATAGGCGATTATATTTTAATTAACGATACAACTAGAGTCCCTACTATAAGTTACAAGGCACCTGATATAGGTATATTCGGTACTACCGATGCTTATTTCTGGCCACCAGAAGCGTCTGGGAGTACTTTAGATAGTGGTGATGAAAACTTTGAATGGGCAGAGTCTTCTGAATGTAGGAGAATAGTTGCCATAGAGCCTATCCATGACATAGGGTCAGGTAACCATCGTTATATTTTCAGGCTTTATTTGGATGACCCTCTTCAATTTAGCCATTCTGCAATTAGCCCTATAGATTCTGTTGATAGCGCTGTCTTTAATGCAGCCGATACTCTAAGACTCAGGAGGTATGGAGGAGATGCGAGTCACCCTAATGACAACGCCTCTAACACTACTAACGCTAGTCCACATGTTCATACAACAGGTGAAATTAGAAATCACGTACATAGGTTATTATTTTCGGGAGAAACAATTCCTTCTTTCTGTGTAGAGCATAGTGTCAGGAATAGAGACGCAGGTTCAGCAAATGCCAGTGGAGAATACTCTACTAGTACAGTTGGTGGCACTGGTGACTCTCAGCAACTTACACGTATCTTTAGAGGATGTAAGGTAGTTGAATGGGAATTGTCATCTACAGTAGATGCCGAATTAAAATACCGCTGCGTTTTTGATGCGCTTTCCTGCTATACGGACACTGGTAGGTTAGAAGCAACTAACAAGGGCGATAGATATACTGCTCATCGTATGTTCCAGAATACAGCAGGTGACGCTAGTAGCGCACTTAATGCTGGTAAGAGTAGGAAAATATCCGGCATAGCAGATGGAACAGAAAAACCATTTATGTTCTATAATGGTGAAATAAAGGCGTTTGGCCAATCTCTTGGATTTGTCAGTGCATTTGAATTAAGAGGTAAGACTGGGGTAGAGTTATTCCATACTATCCAAGGTAACCCTATAGCAGAATCAGTAGACAGCGGTACAGGAATTAGTCTCAAGCAAGTACCTTATGGAGGTACAAGAAATGCATCTATTATCCGTGAAGGCCGTGAAGAGTTTGAAATGGAGATAGACATTGCTTTACAAGATGCCACTCTTTATCATCAGTTAAGAACTCATACCTTACAGTCAGGAACTATTGGTAGTGCTGACGGATATATACAAATGAAATTTACTAAACCGGTGACCGGTACTACTGGTGGTACTTACGCTACTCCTACTCTAAACGTCATTATCGATGAATACTATATTACAGAGTGCCCCATCCCAGTACCTGACGACAAGGGACTTCTGCATACTAAAATTAAACTTATGCCGCAGAATGTCAAAGTCATAAGTAAAGACGCACTATATCACTGTTGAGGAATTATTATGCCAATGAAAGCATGGAATAGTCTTACCTCCACAATTAAATATTTTCACAAAGGCTTTCTGTCAGAAGAAGATTTGAAAGAAGAAGAAGAAGAGGGAGGAGAATACCTTTTCGACCCCGAAGCAGGTAAGGCCAGCGATGACCCGTTCGCCCACCTCAATGAGGGAGATGCCCCCGATAATTCGGCTGCATCGAATGATGAAGAAGTGAGTAAGTATGTCGCAGGAGAAGAAGAGTAAAATTATAATAAATGGCGAACCGGTAGAAGTTAATAAAAGAAGGCTGACTTTTTACAATATACAGTCAGTCGCACCATTAATGATGCACGGTACCCTAGACTTTTCTGAATACTGGCGATATGCTTTTGCTAACTGGCTTAGTTATAGTGACTTAGAAGGCCATGCTATAGATATCGACATAAACAATATATCCCCTGATGATGGGGCTAAATTGACTTCTCTTTTACCTGAACCAAGTCAAGTCATGGATTGGTTGGTTTTTCGGGAGGCGAAGTTGGTAACATCCGACACTTCATCCATGGGAGACCAGTAGAGGACCGACTTCGCTATCAACAACAGGGTATGGAATATTTAATAATGACACACTATAATATGAATCTGAAGGATGTGAGAGACTTGAATACAAAAGATGCTAAGCAATTACTTTATTGGGCACAGGCTATGCAAGGGCAGGAGCAAGTACCAGAAGGGGCAGTGTATCTCGGATACGACAAAGTACCGTCGATGGAGTGAATAAAATGAATAATTTAGTATGTTTGGTTTGTAATAGCCGAGATATGGATAATGATGTTGTAATCATGCAAGGTAAATGGAGTCGTTTATTCAATTATTCAAATAAAAAATACAACGCAGTTAGTTGTAATGATTGTGGATATACAATGCTATTCAAGCAAGATTCTAAGTTCAGTATACTTGAAGCGATGATGGGGTGAAAAAAATGGTGGAAGGAAATATAGAACCAAAATCTGTAGAGGCTATGGAGAATTTTAAGCGATACGCTGAGGAATCCAATCAGAGTATGAAGAGTCTTCAGCAGCAGATGGATAAGTTCACTAATTCTATGGCTATGACAAAGGTTCATTCGACTGACTTGAGAGAATCTCTCAGGCAGATGACAGGTGCAGAACCTTTCAAGCAAATGGAAGATTCAATCAAAGAAGTCCAGTCTGGTCTTGAGAAAACACTCAATCCTAGAACTGACGGCTCTCCTCTCAAAAGAGGGACGGAGCCTACTGGTATGACCAATGCTAATCCAGAAGCCTCCAACGTCACTGTCAATCTTCGTATAGACGTCAGTGGAGTTAGTGATAGAAGTGATAAACGTGCACTTGCTAAGCAGATTAGCGAAATGGTCACTAAAGAAGTAAGGTCCAAATTAGGCGGCTCGCTCAGTCAAAGTGGATTTAGTAGGAGTGGTTAGTTTGGTAGACATCGGAGAAAGGATGCCTATTCGCCTTGTTAAGGAGAATGGAGACACTATTTCTCTCGATGCTACTAGCGTAGATATTGTTGTTGAGCGCTCTCAGAGTAATTTCGGAATACCTTTCTTTGACGCTAAAAAGATAGGTATAGATTTAAATCAAGCCGCTGTTGCTTTTGAAATACAAGGAGTACTTGCCGATGATGTTGGTCAGGAAGCCAGTGCTAAAGCGACTGCTTCCATAGACCTTGACCAACCTCAGGCGCTTAATACTGGTCCGCAATTAATAGGTGGAGGGGGAAATCCCGGCCTCATCACCAGTGGTTTTGCCTCTATTGGAACAACTCAAAATTCTTCTGTTGCAGCAGGACAAGGTGCTATTGGTGGAATAGGTAGTAGTGGTGGGAGCAGCGGTATAGGCAGTGCTCCTACAGTTGTCGTTATGCCTACGCTAGGTAATAAGATACTGGATAAATGGAGTGGAAAATCAATTGATTTACCTGTGGCTTATTGGACAGAAAGGGCTGCCGAATTAGACCACCCTGTTAAGACTGGTCTTCAGATGTGGCTTAACGCTAATATTTTAGATGACACACTTGTACATGGAGACAGCGTTGCAAGTTGGGGCGATACTAGCGGTAATGCTAGGCATGTTTTACAGAGTAATTCTAACTATCAGCCTACCTTTTTTAAAGAGGGTGCTAATGGTCATTCTTATGTTAATTTTAAATCTCCTTTGACCCATTATTTATCTTATGCTTATGACTCCAGTAATAGTCCATTCTTAAATCCTGATGAACTCACTATATTTGTAGTTTCATCAAGAAACAGTGATGCTGCTGGAGGGGTTTTGATGTCACGTAATGGTAACGATGGTTATGCTATTAGATACAACAGTAGTAGTGACAGTATTGATATTTTAAGCCACAATGCTTCGGGCTCTGCAGGCGTGAGCAATACTGGTGCTAATTCAGTTGGGAGTGGATTAACACTAACTTATCCTAACGTACTTACCGTTAGAACTACCGACACCGGTGACGGCGATACACTTTGGGATACTATAAAATTAAGAATCAATGGAGAGCCTAAACTTCCATCTACAGGTAGTAAGACTTATTCAAAGAATACTAGTGGTGCTCTTGACATCGGTAGAGTAACCCAAGGCGGAGTTACAAATTACCTAAACGGTAATATTTATGAGATATTAATCTACAATAGGCAACTAACTTTTGACGAAGTGGAAAAGATAGAAGGTTACCTTTCAAGAAAATATAACATTGCTTTACCTAGTAACCATAAGTATGACAGTGGGTATAGTTACGCTAACAAGCATATTAGATTTGTATTCGATAAGGAAATGATTGCGTCTGCAAAGGAGCCGTATGGGTTTTTCAATATGCACCGCAGTACTGGCTTAGTAATCGCATCAGGGGGAGTTTCAGGAGGTACATTGACAGTAGAGGGTAGTCCGGGCTACGGTGCAGAAGGAGTAGCCGAACAGCCCCAGTCTTGGTTTGAAGTCACAGAGACTGGTAGAGATTACTATGTCGTGTTTTATAATCCTACTACTGACCAATTTAGAGGAGGTAATTTTTGGAGTATGCTTAAAGGAAAGGTAACTTCGGTATCTGCTACAGAAATTGTAGTTGAATACAATATCACTGGTAGTAGCGACCCGCCTCAAGACAGTGACGAGATATACATCGTTCCTTTCAACTACGACGAAGGAGGCATGTTCAGTAATACCACCAAACCTGTCGTTGTCATTCCTATAAAAAACGCAGATACTTTTGATGAAGATGCACTTCCAGATAAAGCGATAGGGCCAGATTTTACTAGTAATTATCAAAACGGTAGTGCCAGAGATGGCGCTAGTCATACAAGAACCGACGAATACATTGCTTTCCTTATGAAAGGTGCTATGACTGCCGAATATTTACAGGGTATGGAAGCAGTAAATACAACAGGTAATACTGGTATGGACAAGGTATTTGATGTAGTAATTACCACTGGGAAGAATGGAAATCAGACCAAATTGAACATAACTCAGCAGTACGCTACTTCTCTAGGTGCTCTATCAAACACTATTGTAAATACAATGCCAGAAGGAATTATGCCTGAAATACATGGATTTACTGGCGGTAGGGCTGGTAAAAAGGTAAAGAGTGGTGGAGACAAAGTCCAAGATATATTTGGTATATTGGGAAATTCTAACAACTTCGGTTTACCAGAAAGAGGAGGGGTTGTTGAAAGAGCACATGCGTTAGGAGGAGGCTTTTTCCAAGAACATATGTATAGAGGTACTCCTGAAACTAAAGGTGATTACATAGAAGGTATACAGATTCCGTATAATAGTAAGGCTACCTTTGGACAGTCTACCTTTGATACAGATATAGCACAGCGTAATTTCTTCTTAACTACGGATGAAAACGTAGCAGGTAAGTTAGCAACTATCAATTCTGTGCATGCTAATAGAGCCTTTTCTAGTAACGTAGATGGTCACTTAAAGAATGGAATAAAGGGTATGGTAATGGACTTTAATGTACAGAGAGATGCAGAAATGAAAGCCTATGAGTTTAGTTTGAAATTCGTAGCGGCTGACATAATACTATGAGGTGATATGATGGCGATTCCTATTAGGTTAATTTTGGGTAATAACTTTGCCCAAATGGATTTGACGGCGACTAGTATTACTATGAATGTTGATAGAAAAGTCACTCAGTACCCAACTCCTAATTTAGCAGCGGGTCGTGTGGGTATAGACGTAAATACACCAGAGATAAAGATTGATATTGCTGGAATACTGGCTGATGACGAGCATGTCTCAGATGACCCGATGGGAACGGCCACTAGAACTAATCACGGTAAGCCTCTATATACAGTCATCAATTTCGCAAACATAGCATCCAAAGTGGGTGGCGACATTGAGAGAATTACAAATGGAGCGTACAAAACCCGAACCTTTACACAGTCAGAAGCGACGATGTGTACTACTGAAGGCGACGCAAAATATGAAGATGTTGAGTATCAGGTATACGGCTTCGGGACTACTGTTACAAGAGGCGAATTTATATCAAACGAGTTCCATCCTGAAAACACTTCTACTACCATTGTGTGTAAAAAAATAAACTTTTATTATGGTAGTCCGACGCAAGAATATGAAGACGAATGGCAAGATGGCTGGGTAAGGACTGGTAATCAAGTAAATAAATCAGGAGGCTATGGTACTGGAACTAGTGCCACTATAGAGTTAGAGTCTTCATTTGAAACGAACGATGTGAATGAGTCTGAATCACGAATGGGAGTTACTCCAACTCAAGTCTTTAAAGCAGGCGATAGGATAGTTACAGATGACGGTACCTTTGTAGGAACTGTCAAGACCGCTAGTAATAGTTTAAACGATGATGGGACTGTTAATACCGCCGCTGATAACAACATAGTATTAACAGCAGTAAATGCTACTGCTTTGGTGGACGAAACCAAATTGTATAAACAAATGACTGCTTTTAACCATCGAGGTAAGGCCTTGGGATTCATTAGTTCATTTGACTGGGATAACGCTAATGAGGAATGGACAATTACACTTACGGCTAAAAACGCACATTCGATAGAAAAAGACTCACCTGTATTCATAAACCATGTCGGTAGTATGTCAGACCGTTTACATGGCCAAGTTTTCAAAGTAACCCCTACTTATTTTTTGGAAGACATAACTAGAAGTTATGCTGGTAGTAACATACAGTCACCTGATTTTATGACTAGAGGGTCAGGAGTACAAGGCGTATATTTTAGATTCACTGACGATAAAACCTATTCTGGTCAACAGGGTATAACGGACGGAGACCCTAGTAATTACTTAACTTCTGCAAGCCTTCCTTCACAAAGTAGAACAGGGAGAAGAATCACTAGCGTTCGTGGCTCTCCCGGCGATTCCGATTATGATACAGGTGAGTGTATTATCAACATACCTATTGACGCTATACATACTGCTGAGAATCCTATTCATGAATTGATACAGTGTATAGTAGATGCTTGGGATACATTCAAAAATACTAATATTATTAGCGGCTCAAAAAAGAGTTTTAAGCCTTATAGAAGTTCGGCCCAGCAAGACCTAAGGGACGTTTGTGATATCACTGCGGGTATAAATGTCGTCGAAGGCTGTACTTATAGTTCTACAAGTAATATAGTAACACACAGTGCAATTAGTAATGGATTTGAATTAAAGAAAGGTCAAGAAGTATTTGGAAAGGGTATTCGTGACGGTACTACTATCTCATCCATAACCGATACTACTCATTTTGTGTTAAGTAAAAAGCCATTTGACTCTAATGGTAGTAGTAGTCGTGAAAAAAGATTGAGCATAGGTGGGCTACAACATTACATAGTTATTGAGCACGACTATATTCCAAAGAAAGCCATTGCTTTACCTAACCCTTTGAGCAAAGGATTAGCATCGATAGGAGTAGAGTATTTACAAACAAGTAACTTTACAGGCTCTGGTGGTATTTATTCGGCAGGAGATAAAGTTCAGAATTTGATAGGGATTGTTTCTAATTCTCATAAAGACGTGGATTTAATAAGAGGTATACAGATACCCTATGATAGCCTAATTAGCAGCCCTAATGTTACTGGTACTACCCGTAACTTTTTCTTAACTTTTGGTCAAGTAGATGCAGATTCTAAAATTTCCTCTGGTAATGAGCGCTCTTCTTCTATGCCTATGGACGTAGGAGGATTAAGTAATGCAGGTGGGCAGATACCTGATGAGGAGAAAACTTGGCTTGATAAAATAGTAGAGTCCTTTCCGGGCGTAAGTGGTACAATTCTAAATTGGTTAAAGGAAACAGCCGAGACTATATGGGTAACATTAGATAGTCCTCCTCATTCCAATGTCAACGGAATACGTGTCATTCCTAACAAACTTCATGTGCGGTATGATGCTGGGAATAAATACTACGCCTTTAATTTGGAGTTAATTGCGTCCGACTTTGTAATAGGTGCATAATATGGGTCTGATAACTAATCCCGGATATGCGTTAAAGTTTAACGGTATTACTGATAGTGTACTCATACCAGTTTCCAAAAGCGCAATACACGGTGTTTCAAATGAAGAGAGGAAGCGCTTACCTACATCGTTAGGTGCATTTACCATCGAAACATGGTTTACTCCTGATTGTGGAGGAATATTATTAGAGCAAGATAACGTAATGAAATTAAGTGCAGGTACACCTAGTGCACCCGGTCCTGCTACATTTGATGTTAGGCTAATGAATCCTGCTTCAGGAAGAAGCACTATCGTATCCTTATCTTCTGCAAAGCCTGTACATAGAGCAAACGGTATGATTGCTTACTGGGATGGAATACTATTACCCCATCCTGCCGAAAGTATGCATGATTCTTATCGAGGTACAGATTCATCAAAATCTGATATAACTGCGTTTAATGAAGGACATCGTGAATTAGTTAACCTCTCAGTTATGTTTAACCGAAGAGAACTAACTATGCATATTAACGGTGACCTTGTAGCAAAGCAGACCTTCGATGAAGATTATGAACTCATGCCTCAGCAAAACCACATGTATATAGGTGGTAAAGGTGGAGAATATAGAGGTACGATAGAAGCAGTTCATTGGTCGAGAGGTAATAAGACATCTTCCACTAAACAATATGGTCCTGTAAAAAGCACCCAGACGCTTGGGCTTTGGCGATTTGAAGAACCGATTGACCCTATATCTACTGTAGTGACAACTACCGCTACCGCTACTTCTTCTACAGGCACTGCTTCTGTAATCACTGTTTCTACAGCCGATGCCTTGGCCTTGGCTAAAGAACTTACAGGTAATGACTCTATATCAGGCACTGTTGATTTTACTACTAGTCCTTATAGTCAAGGTGACTATTCTTTTAAGAAATACTCAGCGACTAGCAGTAGTACTGTTACTACGAGCAAAGTTCCTTTTAATTTACTGATTAACCCTAGAGGGTACAGCCCTTTGACTGGGAAGCCTACCAACAAGGCTCCAGAAAGAGTTAGGTTATTATCCATTAATACTGCCAATGGGCAGTTATCAGTCGAGTCTATTCATCGTGATTTCGTTAATACAAATGGTAATAGAGGGCTTCTGGTAACACATGCATCGGGCTCTGAAATAGTTACAATCACAGGTGATTGTATAGTTGACCAAGGTAATAACAATGAATTTCAACCACAAGGTGCTGGTACTCAGTTTTCTCAACGCCAAGGACAAGTCTGTATTGATGAAAGTGATTTCGCTAATCATGGAATAATGTTTTCGCTAAGTATGGCAATTGATACTCATGAATTCAACTCTTTTTCTGCAACTTCTACAAATCCCGGTAAAGGTTACTTATCAGGTCACAGTGGTCGTCATATATACAACCACGTCGCTAGTCATCCATTTATGGGAATTTTACCAGAGCCTAGTGTACACACGGTTGAAAAGAAACTGGATGTTTCTGCCGACGTTGTCTCAGCAACCTTCCCAGCGATGCATGCTGATATTAGGAACATAGCGCCTCCTAATTCAATTGTTTCTTCCTATGATAGTACAGGTCTAATTAAAATTAACAACTTTGTTAACAAAAGTAGAGTACGGTATATTATAGAAAATGGGATGGCTGATATAGATGATAGTCAGCGTAAAATTTTGGCTATGGGAGGGCCCGGTTTTGATGCAGATTTATTTTCATTAAAGTCGTTATCAGGCTCTTCTTCTGACGACATTAGTGCAATTATACCTTCCACCGAAAGTAGAATAGCCATCTTAAATGTACCTCAACTTGAGAAATATAACTATGCCCCATTTATTCAAATTCACTATAATGCGGTAGATAGAAGAGGAGAATTATTTAGTACAAAGGCTACATCTAGGCTTACTAAAGACGGTACTTCTACAGTTTTGTCTTTAGAAAGCATCAAGTGCTTTGGGCAAGACAATGAAACAATACCTGCTAACGTGGTTTCAATTAACGGTACTCCTGCCAGTACCACCGTAGGTGTCACTGCTACTGTTAGTCATTCTGCAAAGACTTTGACCTTTTCTTCTGCCAGCACCGGTGCTTTCCAAGCATTAGATAGCAAAGGTGCAATCGTTAGTATAAGTGCATATACTCCTAAAATCTTGGTAGAGAAAACATTCCCTGACGTAAGTACTGTTTTGACAGGGTCCTTTAGAATAATAGATTTAATCCAAGACAGCCTACAGGTAGGTAGTTTTGACATTTATTCTCCGGGAGGTAGAATTGAATTCGATAAGCCCCAGTTATTCCCATACAAAGACGGGGAATTAGAAGGGCAAGATTCGGAAGGACTTATTGTAGAAAATCAGTTGGACCTTTCTCTTTGTCCTGAAAATTACCTACCTTTGGTTAGCACAGATTCTCCTCAAAAGACACCTCAGCCAATCGCTGTTGTTCAGACTGAACTGACCTCTCGTCCTTCTGAATTTCATAAAATAATGATAAGACAGACTACTGATACTACTGGTGACTTTGAAGAAAGCGGAACAGTTAGTCGTAGAAAGCCTACCAACGGGGAGCGTGAAAGGTCGGGTGTATTCATCAATCAAGCCAGCGGTACCCCTGATGGTTATGCTGCTTCTACAACTAGCGCCATGGTCGTTGACGGCAATGATGCTACAGAAAACTTTGAAGTAGGCGACGTAATATATAGGGCAGACGGTGCTAAGATAGGTGAACTAACTGCAGTGGCATCTGCTGCTCTTACAGTCGGAGGAGGCACTGCTGTAGCAGTCGTTAATAACGCAGAGATATTTAACGGCCCTCAAATTTTAGGAAAAGGTAGTACCAATCAATCTACTATAGTCAATGAATTGTTCGATATAATAGAGCATACGACTGACGGTAACACTGGTAGCCTCATCATCCAACCTTCTGATAGAAGAAAATTCACACAGTTATCTAAGTTAAGTATAGATGTAGTTAATCCTAATAAATTTACCATTGAGTACTTAGCGACTAAAGCCAAGGTTTTGTCTTTCGACCAAGATGCTGAGAATAATTACAATATGCTGGCCTATGGACTAGTTAATGATATAGCGTCTAGTAGTGTTAATGTCAAAGGGGCAGCCTCCTCTGACTCTAATATCGTAAAGGAGATAATGCCGGGCTCTCCTGTAGTTACAGTTACTCTCGGAGGTCCCGGACAAGGTGCGGTGAATACAAAGGAAACTTGGGACCCAAGTCCTTTGGCACGCTTACCGTGGAATACAAGAAGGGACTGCGCTGTTGAGATTACAGATATTACTACAGGCAGTGCACACGCTGCTCTAGGTAGCAAAACCAACCATTCTATTACGGTTAAGCCTCTTAGAAATAGCGCTGATGATTTACAGTCATGGGGAACATACTGTTTCCCTAGCCAAGGCAAGGTCTATTTGGAATCAGGTGCAAGTGCCGAATACCAATACAAGACCAGTACTAAGTTTGAATTCGACGCCAATGCACAGTCTGAACCTGACAATAGGTTTTCAACAGGACCTGATGATATTGGCATCAGTTCATTTGCCGACTGGGTTACTGCAGTTGGATTGGCCAAAGGTGACTTGCTATACATCGATGACAAATTTACAGAGGAATCGATGTGCGAAGACGGAACTACGATTAATGACAGAATGTTCCAATCTATGAGTAATGTTCAGCACGATTACCAATTAGGTAGTCAGTATTCCTCAACAAGAGCAATGGTCGAAATACCTTTATTCCATGATTTCTTCTTTGAAAATGTAAAAGATGGTATTTTTCCCGGACCTGATAACAGTATGAAAATACATCTCGACGCTACTCATACAGCACATACTTGGAATCCAAACCCAGTGGGCAGAAGATTTGATTCCATCGGACCCATCGATACTGAAGTCAGGAGTCATTTTCAAACTTCGATTAGAGAAAAAACCTACACGGCTGGCTCTGTAATAATACAACCTGTAGATTTTACTAACCGTAAAATATACGTCGAAGATGGTACCCAATTCCCTAAGCCTACTACGAGTCACGAGCCAGTAGCAGGTATAGACGGTAGTGTACGTTACAGAAGGGCCTTCCTCGCTAATGGAGAGTGGGTGATGTATACTGCAATTGATACTAGTACTGCTGGTGCTCATTTCTTGACAATGGCAGGCGCTGCGCAAACTTTGCCTGCTTACTTTATGTCAAATGGATTTATGAAATCTGCTCAACCGGGAGTATCAATAAATGTGGGCTCAGGTTATCCTAGCCTAGATATCGAGGAGTTGTCAGATAACCCTTACTACGATAGTGCTGGTTACGAAGGACGCCGCTCTTATTATTACGATAGGGCAAATGTACAAACGCAAGGTGGCAACGTAGATTATGGATTACGGCAATATGTCAGTGCTGTAGAGTTTAGGTCGGGTCCTAGAAGTAACCCACATTTACCTAGAGTCAAAAACAAACGTGCCACTGCTAAAGTTCGTTCAGTAACAGGCTCAAGCCCAGTCACTGCCCTTGTTTTAGAAGATGCTTCTTTATTCCCGGATATTCGTAATAAATACTACGCTAATGGATACCGCTATAGAGTTATGTGGGAAAATGCAGCAGGGGCAAAGTATTGTTCTCATTACGACACAATAAGTGGTAATTCAATTACTCTTTCTAATCCAGAAACACTTGCTGGAGTTGCCGATAATAGTTTTAATCCTGCAGTCGGAGACACGATTACATTAATTGATTTACATAGACCTGCTGCTGTCAACAATAATGCACCTAGGATTTATCCTAATCAAGATAATGAAGTAGTACTCAATAAGACTTGGGCGAACCCTTACTGCCCCGGTGGATTAAGGCACGGTGATACAGTATGGATGAATATGCACTATACCAACCCACATGCCATTGAAGGCTTGTTCTGTAAAAGCCGAGGAGTGCTAAACGAAGGTCTGGTTTTAACTGATTTTAACGGAGGAATGGCCGCAACTTCATTAGCGCCTAGGGACGCATCTGCTATGGAAAATTTCTTAATCGGCAATACTTGTATAGAGACCGCTCAGAATTTTGTTCAGCATGTTAACAAGACCATTGAAATAAATAAAAAGGCTATGAATTGCCACACTCTCACGACCCCTATCATTGCATTCATTGACCCATATCAGTCTACTGAAGAATTTACTAGAGTATTACTTTATGATATAAACCAAGATAGGGAGTTCATCGCTTTCCAAGATATCTGGATGCAAGTGCAGACCAGTCCTGACGCAACTCTCATCGGAGCAAAGCATACTCCTTTTGACGGAGTAGTAGATAACTCAAAGCCTGCTACTGGTAGTAGAATAGATGTACCTGCAGGCTTCCCTTCACAAGACCCTTATCTAAATTCAACTGAAGAATCAGATTTCATAGAGTCGGCATACGCCCATAATTCCGACTACAATGCTAACTTATCAACTGGTATTACCAAGCATACTCCTGATATAGGTAGTATCGCTAGTGGACTAGGTCTTCCTCGTACAAATGATAGTTCAATCACTGATGCTACTATTCATGCTGAAATTACTACAGTTGATACAAATGTACAGCCAGAAAAGTCAACTATGTTCGATACGCCTGATGGAACTAGGGCAATACCTGCTTTCTTAGCCCTGAAGGGTATAAGGAGTAAAAGTAATGATATTTCTCCTGCCGGTACGACAGGAATAGATTACGTTCTTTCACAAATGCCACATTGGACCGATATGGACTTTACTCGCAGGTTAACCATAGACTTAGGAGAAGTGGCTGCTAAAATTGGAGGCACTAACATATTGGCTGCGGCAAAAGAAGTCATAAGAATGATAAATCAAGCCGGTGCAAAGAATGGTAAAACTCATGCAAGAAGACCGGCTGACCAATATCTTGGTGAAACAAGAAGATTTGATTTGAGTTCTCCGGGTCCTAAAGGAGGAGGGTATAGTTCAGATACTGACCCAAGTGCTAGTCATATGCATGCTGACTTTGCTACTACAGGTTCTACTCACGACCCCGCTCCATTTTGGAATAATAATCTTGCATTCTCTACCCATGACAGAGGTACCCATATGGGGTACATGCGTGCGCATTTGGGCAGAGTAGTTACTGATGCTAACGGTAAAGAAGGATTCAGTATCGTCATACATTCTACTGTACCGGGAGCACAGGGACGCAACTTCTGCGCATGGTTAGACGCCAGTCGTGCTCAGGCTAAATATCAACCTGAATTCCTTATAGGGCATGGTGGTCGATTTAGGAATTATTTCTGTCAACCTGACGAAATGAGTGGGGAAAATATGCACCCTGCCCCTATGCCAATCAATCGATTCGGCAGACCTTTTGCTCCAATTACGACGCTACATGAATACTTACCTCCCGAAATGGCTACTGACCAAGCATCGAATAGTAATTCGTTTGGAAAAGATACTGCTAATACAGGTACTACTCATGCTGATAGCGAAGCAGAGCATTTGTCAGGTAGAAGCCAAAATACAGTGGCTAGTGAATCTATGGAAAGAAAGTCACCGGGTAATACTTTAGTCAAAGGCCTGAGGGTAGGGACACAAGCCAAAGCACGTATTAACTTCGGAGGATTAACACAAGCAGGTATACCGGGATGGGCTCCTGATGCAGGTATTTGGGGATTCGGTGATGGTTCAAATGTATCTACCACCAAGTTTGCTCATATCTATAGTAACATAGCCAGAGTGAGTGACCTTGTAAGTACAAGTACGTCTAGCACTTCTACAGGATATATTCCTGAAGATGATACTAAGTCGGCGAATGTAGGTAATAGGGCACTTTATGGTATAAGATTAGTTGACCATAAAGGAGGTAGTCACACAATAAGAATGGTTTATAGAAAGTACGGTGAATTCTTTAGTAACGACAATACCAAATTACCTCCTACTTTGGAGCAAGAAATGCTTGTTCACTTTGACGACAGAGACGTAGGTCAAGGTGGATTTACAATAGGTAGGAATATGCTAGGTAAAGGAGAGTCTACAGGTAGACTTCCTCCTGCTGCTACTGCAAGTAATCTCAAAACTTTCAAGGGTAATAAGTGGAATAACTATCCTAGCCGTAACGTAGGCATAAAGGTACAGACTACAAAGGACACCAGTTCGTTAAAGTTAACAGTGACTTTAGCCGCTCCTTATGATAGTGGTAGTACACTTTCTCATTCGGATATATTAGGATATTTAGGATTCCCAGATAGCGGTCTAATTCAGTTCTCTAAGGCTGGTAATGCTACACAGGGAGTAACTGTGAGTTATGAGAGTAGAACTAAATTGGACAAAAGTGGAACTCATGTTTTCTATGGTGTAAGGGGCCTTTCTTCTGATTTACCAGATGCAAGTGATTGGCTAATGAGTCCCCGTATTAATTTCACAAGTCTCCTCACCGACGAAGTAATAGCAGCAGCAATTAATCATGCTATAAATATAGGAGACGTATCTCAAGATGATGAAGATGCTACTTCATTCGATTGTACCAAGATGTTCGCACCTGACGGACGTACACTTGGAGACTGGGGTGTAAAGCCTGACGCCATTAGGTTCAGGTTACCTAATGGTGATAACTTAATACCATTGGGCAAAATGTTTTCTTCTAAAGTAACTAAAGATTGGGGGCTACAAGCGGGTGCAGCGAGCGCTACCGCAATCGCTGGTCACCATACTGGTGGACTCAGTACTACTGAGCAGAAAAATACTACGCTAGACGTAGGTTATATTCCTAAAACAGTGTTACACTTGACTACTAAGTATAGAGGTACTAATGCTAATACGGCTACTCCTTTGGTAGTCGATAGCCAAAATAACCCAATAGATACTAAAGTATGGAAAAATAACCTTGATGGTACTAATTTCACGGACGTAGCAGGTGACAGGATTATACCTAGAGTAGACAGTCCTACTCTTCAGATTGACGCTCTTTCTAGTTCTGTTATTAGCACAGCAAGTGGCTTCTATACCTATTTAGTAGCGGCTCCCGGAAGCGACAGTACGGCAGATAGTTGGGGAGAAAAAGTCGAACTTTGGTATGGTGATTTTAATTATATCACAGCAGAGTCGGACAACAGTGGGACCGATGCAGAAACTAAACTTTCGTATCATAGGCATGACGGACTTACATTCCAAATAAGCCATTTCCATAACAGCGGAGTCTTTACCCTTGCCGACCAGAGTAACTTCAGTAATTCTTACTTCTCACAAAATGATGTTTTCATCAAGAATGGCGGCCCCACTCACAAAGCCAGCAAAATAGATGGCGTTAGAAGAGCGGGTAGCGCTGGCTCTCAGCCGCTTCTCTACTTTAGAGGAGCAAGAGATAGCCCTGACCACTGGGTACCGCTATATTTCGGAGGCGGCTTCTCAGGAAACGTCATGGACATTAATGACGGTACAGAGAACGACTATGGGGACTTCTATGAGCATCCTTATTCAGTCGGGCCCACTGGTTCTTGTGGGTTCCAAAATGTCGGCGAAATATCTGGCGCTCATGCTATGATTGACACCAATGCTCTACTAGCAATGTTCCCCGGAACTCCTTATCTTGACCAACATAAAGGTCAAAATCACCCTCCTTTCTTCAATCAAGATACTATCTTACCATTCGACATGGCTATGGGTGCTAATACAAAGGATACAGGTATCACTTATGGAGACGGCACTAATACAGTCAAGAATACCATACCTAGTCCAGTAGTTCTTAGATTCGCTCACCCTCACGCTAGATATTCTTCAACTAGTAGTACTGATAATCATACTACATATATGATATTTGGACCGGGCCAATCTTTCCCACATAATTCTAATTTATCTACTGAAAGTAAGCAGTCTAATACAATTACACTAGGTAACGGGTATAGCGGAGTGCCTATATTCTATGATAGTGTGATTTCAAGTAGAACGGCAGGTAGTAGTTCCAATGGATACACCTATTTGCCAAATGAAATAGCAAATGGTAATAACGACAGGGGTAATTCTGGATTGGCTGCTACGAGTTTAATTTCAGCACATTTACCTAAGACTGACTTTTATCAGAAGAACAATGTAAGTGGATATAACTACTTAATGAACTGGGAGCCTACTAAGGGATTCCCTAACTATAAGTCTGACCAGTCTGATAACAGAGGTTACTATAATACATTCAATAAGGCTGCTCACTACGATGGTCCTACTGGACTTAGTGCGTTAAGTTCTACCATCAACGCAGGTAACTCCACGTTAAGTCGCCACGCTCACCCTTATGCAGTGGGTATACGAAGCAATGTCGCCAGTAGTACCCCTATTGTCGGTACGGCTACTCTGCCTAAAACAAGAGAATCAGCAGTCATTTGGCAGATGGATGGAGGGTATCATCCCGGAGGCCATTTCCTTGATAATCATATAATTATGAACCCTAATGTACCAGAAGTCGCTACTAATATACCTACACTCGCCACTCCTTATGAAGCACTGACTCATTTCAGACCTTGTGGCCTACTTGGTAAGGCTTATTCTACATATTTCACAGGTGGTTCTGCCGCCGCTACAGAAAGGGCGGCTGCAAATCACAACTTTGTATTAGTTGACGCTACTCGTGTACAGAACGCAGAAGAACTAGGTACGATACTAAGTGCTGCTATCAATACCTATCCGGGCACAGACCCACTAAAGGCCATAGGTGGTACGTTCATGCCTTCTATGCAAAGTGCCCATGGACAAGACCGCTATGGCTGGGTTGATTTGGCGATATCGGCAGGTACTAACCATAACGGAACCACTGCTGATGCCACAATAACTGCTGCTGCTGATAGTAGAGTGGCAACATTACCTTCTTACGGTTGGTTAAGATTTAGCGACGGCTCTAATAG
>Ga0208919_1000175_pt1 | contig 47240 bp, 65 predicted proteins | sample 4_EtaG_FD_184076 | JGI IMG/M metagenome (GOLD analysis project Ga0208919, IMG submission 184076) | Marine viral communities from the Subarctic Pacific Ocean - 4_ETSP_OMZ_AT15127 metaG (SPAdes) (version 3) | ecosystem: Environmental > Aquatic > Marine > Oceanic | place: Pacific Ocean | collected... | reverse complement strand
GCCGAGGAGCTACCCTAGCTGAGATAGGTGACGTGCGGGTAGGGGTGGTGTTTAGGGAGCCTTCGCTTAACCTGTATTTCGAGACTAGCTCGGGATCAACGCCCTGCTGTCCAAAGCCAGAGGGTAAGATGTTTGGTTTTTGCATTTCGGGTGTATCAAAAGCACCCCCGAGATATGCAACACCCGCACCAGCAGCCGCGAGAGGAGCGTACTTTCGTATAAATCCGGGTCCTGCGTCTTCGAGGGCCTTTGCTATGTATTTATTTCTAAGATCTCCTTGAGAAGCTTTTGGATATAGTCTTTCTGCTTGGGCCGTAGCCTCCTTTACAACTTGCACTTCTTCTGCGGGGGTAAGGTTGCCTTGAATATTTGTTTTGTAAAAATCTTTTGCCTGATCACCGAAGCCTGTACCCGGGTCAGGTGATAATTCTGGCATTGGAAGGTCTTGATACCCTGCTTCCATGAAATTTTGGTCGCCATATCCTTCGACAACCGGTGGAGTGAGAAGGTCTTGATACCCTGCTTCCATGTACGCTGGGTCACCATATCCTTGAACCATAGGAACAGTTGTTCCAGGGTACACGGGCTGGTCTAAGCCATAGAATTGACTTGTCCCCATAGTGTCGCCAGACACTTGTCCCGTTAAAACTTCGTTTGCAACTTCATTGCCAATCCCACTTTGATTAGTAAGATCATCCAACGCCCCTGTTTGTAAGTTGGAATCACTGCCAATTAGATCAGAAATATTTTTCTGTGCATCCCCAAGAGGATTTGTAACAAGCCCTTTAAACGCCTCACCAGAATCTTGGAAAGCTTTTTCAAACTCAAGGTTTGTAACGTCACTGAGGAAGCTGCCTGTCTGGCCTAAATCTCTGGACAAGTTATCAAGGCCCGCTTGGAACGGATCTGCGACAGGTTTACCACCGGGTAAAATACTTTTAAGCGTCGGCCCAAAAATCTTACCTGCTGCGGCACCTGCGGCACCTATGCCAGCGCCCTTCAGTACGTCACCAAAATCACCGCCAGCAATAGCTGCCCGGGCACCGCCCTGTAGTGCAAAGGCCGCTGTGTCGCCAATAGATGGCGCTATCCCTGCCGTGGCACCACCAAGGGCTGCCGATATTGCAGCGTCTTTTAGACTGCCCCCGCCAACAAGAGTACCTATGCCGCTTGATATACCACCAGCTAAAACAGCATTAAGACCAAGACCAGCAGGTCCAAGGAGCGCGGTCCCTGCAATAGTAATAAGCGTCGGGGCTACCTTCTTGAGTACCTTACCTACGCTCTTAACAACACTTTTAAGACCGCGAACAACGCTGCTGAAGAAACCAAACTCAGGCAGGCCCGTCTCAGGGTTGATGGAGTTCTCACCGTCACCCACCATATACCGTTCGGGATCTTCTACGCCCATCTCGCGTAGATGCTCAAAGATAGAAGCTTTCAGTTCTGGAAACTTGTCAATCAGCGGCTTGGGTACGACCAGTTCGCCTGTCTGTACGTGCGCTACCCTGTCGTCACCATAGCGGCCCGCTTTTTCCATGCGTTCGCGTATTGGCCCGAGGTCCGCGATTCCCCCTACGTCGCCCTTGGACTCTTCGTAGGAGCGAATGTCCTCTTCTTCAAGAAGAAGACTATCAAGACCGTCCGGTTTATACGCTACATTTGCCGACATATTCTTCTCACGTTTCACCGCTAAGAGCTTGCGGCATTGTAACTGATATTACTGTACTGCGGGACTCGGTTCCAGTCCAATTATTACCACAAACAGGGCATTTTCCATCAGGAAAAGATGCAATTTCTTCTGGCGTATCTACAACATTACCACAAGAAGTGCAGTTAATCTTATCCTGACTTGTAGAAGGATACCACTCTCTTCCATCCGGGGTAGTAATAATAGTCATGGTAGTACCACCGTGACCGTCCCAACAGAGCCTGTCGCGGCAGAGCCTTCTGGGTGCGGGTTAGAGGCCCTCGTTATCTTAACAAAGCCGTCCACTTCAAAGATTGCCCCTATCTCTAAACCGGCGTCGTTGCTTTGCAGTTCCGTAAATACGGTAAATGTATTACGGCCCTCTCCAGGTTGCTGTTGCTGCAAGACGTAAAGAGAAAAGGCTCTTACTACGTCTGAAAAATACTGCTGGTTGTATGCTTCCGGCGGTATCGCAAATGAGGGTGGGACGAGTTCTCGGCTACTCATCGCTTGCCATCCGGTTGTATTTCAATGCGTGGTGAGCCAAGCCGCCACGTCATATTTGCTTCAGTGGACTCCACACGAAGCCCAACGGCACGGCCTCTCAGGCGCACATGATTTTGTGTTGCCGTACTGTCTACGGTAGAAGCGCTTGTGCGCGTATACCCCGTACCTGGGAAATCCTCCGCTTTGAGCGTAAAAGTAACTTCTTTGGTTGCACCGCTTGCGGAATCCAAAAAGTTTATGTCTGGGATAAGTTTACGAATAAAGCTGTAGGACTCACCATCTTGTATGTCTATGGGGCTGGACTCAATAAAGGCGGTCATGGCGGTGCCGTCGTCGTCAAGCCCGTTTTCGTGGTTATAAAGATAACCTGTCGTACCTGCGCCTACAGCGTAAGGTTTGATACCTCGGTCTAACCAAGCTGTCCGCGCTATAGTCCCAAAGTACCATACCTTTTCAAAGAAGTTGTAGGTGACATACTTATCGTTGGTGCTAGAGGACGCTGACGCATAATACCACGTTATCTCACCAAATTCAGAGTTTACCGCTGCAAAAGCTTTCTCGCCCTGCGTTAAGTTAAAGTTACTAAATACCGTATCTCTAACGGTACAGGGTAAGATGTTTACCTGACCGTCGTAGACGTAAAACCTGTTTTCTCCCATCCAATACACGAGGTCGTTAACTGCCGCTACAGCGTTGGGTCCAACTACGCTCGTGCCCACAGATATTTGGTTTATGCCAAAAACAAGCGGATCACCTATGTACTGCATGGAGTACACAGAGCTATCGGTTAGAACGACAATTTCACGTCTTGTCTCTATGGCCCGCACAATCTCAGAGCCAGAACCAATAAACAAAGTGCCGCCTGAACTTGTGCCTGTCTCAGACCAATCCGTAGCGCTGTTTCTGCTAGAAAAACGGATAATTAGCTTGCTCTGAGTAGCAGTGTTTGCGGGGTTACACCCAAAAGCAATAACGTGTTTGTCTCTATCGGAAACCATTACCTGACGTGCTACGGAGGGTGCCGTCGTAGACAGCGTCGTAAGGTTCACAGCCCTGTTCGCGTAACCAGCGGATTGATCCCAATAATATATTGCGCCGTCTCTTAGGTTAAAAATTAAGTCGTCATTAAAATTGTCTTGGCTCCACAACCGCAAAGTGCCGCCACCTGTCACTTCCGTCGCGGCAGAACCCCACGTACCACGTCCCCAAGTGCCTGCGCCCCACCCGTTTCCAGGGACAACCGTGTTAATGCCTGTGTTTAACTGGTAAGCTGCAATAGTAGATCCCCCGCCATTACCCGTGTCAGAAGAGTTAGCGGCTACAGAGGCTGTTATCGTAAAGGTACTGCTCGAAGGAACGGTAACAATCTCATACTCTATGTTTAAAATAGCTGCTGTGATGTTGCCCCCAAGAGAAGCGGCGTCGCTGAATGTAACATAATCCCCGACTACCGCGCCGTGGCCTACGTCTGTAACAGTTAACGTCGTAGATCCGTTGGTGGCTGCGAAGGTTGCGGACCCCGTGGTTGTGTTACGCAAGGGGGTAATATCGTTAAACCCTGTCCCCTCTTCAACGTAAAACTTTAAATTAGTGCCCACACCCATGAGCTTGGAGCCATCTGAGGTAACCCAGGCGTGTAAGGAACGGCATATACCCTCAAAGGTGTTTAAGGAATATTTTACCCAACCCCCAAGTTTCTCAGGAAAACCAAACCTAAACCGGACTTTGTCACAGTTGTTCCAGCCGCCTTCGTTGGTGTAAGACGTAACTTCGGTATTTACCCCGGGTTTGAATTGTAACTTGCTAAAAGCCATTTACTCGGCCCTTTACTCACCCATCACAGGCCAATCGTGCATTGGTGCGTTACCTGTAGGATTACCATCACTGTCTACAGGCGCATCAAATAGTGCTTTAAATGCTGCAAACTTAGTAGCTACCTCAGTTTCATGGTCCGAAATAATTTTCTTTTCAGCATTCGTAGGGCCTGTTTTTTCTTTTGCCGCATCATACCCTGAAGGTATAGCCGTATCAGTTATATCTGTTATAGCCTTTTCAATAGCTGCACATTTAGCAATAACCGCCGCACGATAAGTTGCTACATCAGAATCAATAGCACGATCACGTTCTGCTTTAGCAACTACCTGCCAGTCTGTAGGAGCCAAGAGGCTGTTGGCTGTTTCTTTTGTCTTAACAAGCCACTGTGATTTAAGACCCTTAGTTATAAATTCTTTACCATCAATTGTTTCTGTAACATCGTCAATGTTTTTAGCTGTAGAAGTCCAAGAACCGTCTAAAGCTGGTCCACTTACCGAGTAAAACATACCGTCAGGTTTTTCTTGTATGCCCACTTCCTTAATACCGTAAGCTGTTTTTTCGTCAGTTGACCACGCCGTTGCCCAGTTGCTTGGGTGCGTAAGACCGTTATCATCTTTCCAAGATTTACCCGGTTGCAAAACCGTTTTGTTGTTTAAAACAAACATCTTTATCTCCTATCGTGCCGTAACTGGCGTTGTTCCTGCGAATGGGTTTTCTGCCCAAGCCATATAAATGAAGGTCTCATTATTAGCATTATATCTAGCCAAAGTGCCGCCTCTAACTTTTACACCATTGCTTAGAAAATCCATTGCAGCTTCCCCAGTATCTTGGCCGTTCGCAAGACTCCACCACATTGTGCCATTAGCAACATTAAATTTATTACGAGAAGAATCCATTACTACCCAATGACCGTTGGTAGAATTATCAATATTTTTAACTACAACGAGTGCAGGACGAAAACCTAATTCAATAAACGGTCCATTTCCAGTAGTACCAGATGCTCCGTTGCCTTCAAATGATCCAAATTTACTGTAGCCGGGAATTTCTGCAAACATGTAAGAAATATAAGCAGCACCACTAGCATTACAGTTATTAAACGTAGAAGATTTTTGTAAAGTTACTGTTGATGATCCATCACCACTATTTTCAAAATCAATATGACCACCGCTGAATGGACCTCCTTGTGCATCTGGAGCTTCGAGCATAATTTGTTTTGTTGAACCACCATTAGCCACACCACCAGTGCATCCAGCATGTTGAACCATCCATTGTGCAGAGGCTGTCTTACGATAGATCATCATAGCAGGAGGCTTACCTAGTCCATGTCCTATAGTTGCCCCGTCAGTATTATTTCCCGTCCACTTAACTATACTGAAGCCAGCGGTGGTGTTAACGGATATTGTTGTACCACCAGTAATATTGCCATCACCATTAGAAGCACCTCCAGCAGTATTATCAGCAAGCCATTGCCAAGCAACATAAAATTTATCATCTGTATTTATATCAATCGCAGTTCCTGCGCCGTCCCAGCTAAATCCTTTAACATCAAAGGTCCCGAATCCTGCTTCATTATCTTCAGCATCATCATTATCTGATCGTAAAAACTGTCCGTTTGAATCTGTTCTAACTACATCAAAAAGTGCGTTACCTCCTGTACCTGAACCAGTTTTCTTTGTCCAAAGGAGATCAGGTTTGAAAGTGCTATTTTTAGCAACATTTCCTCCTGATGTACCGTCTTGAGTAATTGACTGTGAACCACCATTACCTTCATAAAGAGTTGGTTGAAAATGAGCAGAGCCGTCTTGAATAGTCAGTGCAGTTTCACGATTTTCGTTTTCGATTGCCGCTGAATACCCAGAGCTATAGCCAGTTGGTGGGCTGACAGTAAAAGCTGTTTGCCCAAAGTTTACTGCAATCGTTGCGTTGTAACCTTTAAATGCGAAGAACCAATCTAAGTTTGCGTCTAGATCTACTCCGACAGCGGATCCAAACGCTTGGTTGTAACTGCCTGATCCATTTGACCATCCACTAGAACCAACCGACGCATCACCCCAGTAAATTTTATCATTGACCAGATCTAGCGCGATCATATGGGTAGTTGGGCTGCTAGTTTGATCTGGAGCATAGTTAGTTACGCTAATGCCACCATCTGAGTTAAAAACATTACCATTATTTTTATTCAATAGTCTTGCGTCTCCGCTCGTAAGATCATCAAAAGTTTTACTGGGGTTTCCTGCGGTTGTTGCGGTTGCTTTTAGACAACCCAGTTCCCCACCCGTATTTGTTAAAGTTGCTTCGATATAAACTTTTTGACCAGTGGTAACTGGGAAAGACGACAGGGACATTCCTTGGGAATTACTGCTGCTGACTTGTTTTAGATTACCTTCAGACAGTGCAATATTCGCTTGCAAGCTAAGTGGCGATAACACTGCATAATTTTTAGTCGGCGAATCGCTGGTCTGCGTGGGTGAGTTTACTGGAGTAAAGATATTACCAAGTTGATAAACTTCATGCCCAAAACCTCGTCCAGCCTGATATCCTGTACCATCAATAATACCTAACGCACCACCAGAACCTGATACGTCATGCTGAATCCCCCATTCAAATCCACTACCAAGATCAGTGCTTGGTACACAAATCCAATATTTAGTTCCTGCTACAAGATCAGGACCACCGTTAGGGAAATCGACTGTTTTTAAACCTGTCCCTGATCCTGCGATACCTGTGGCCTCGCCGTTCGTGAGAGTGGTTCCATTTGGTGCGTTTGAGCCATTATCTGTTTGAACTTGCACGGTGACGTTTGTAAATCCACGAGACGAACTATTTATTTTAACTGTTGCTAATTTAGCTGTGGCGATTGCTGTGTAAGCTATACACGCAGGATTGCCACTCATGTCACCGTTATTAACTTCTGATCCCGCATTATAGGTATTTTCTTGCACTTTAGTTTCGGCGGTTGAGCCACTGTAATCTTGCCCAAGGCCAGCACTGTTAGTGAACGGCAGATAAAAGCCGTTGTTGCCGAAAGTTAGCCCACTAACATCTATAGGACGCCATACACCGTTGCTGTCCGTTTCACCGACGTCACTTGGAGTAATAACCGTTCCGTCTAAGAAAACAAATTCTGCAAGGTATCCATCAAAAGGATTAACGTGAGTGCTAACACCGTTATTTACGTTAGCTGCAATATCGTGGCTAATTCCATTCGCATTTAAACGGCTTGACGTACTACTTAAACCTGAACGAGCATTGGTTGCAAAAGAAGTGACCTCGGTCCCATTTATATAAAGTCGCAATTTTAAATCGTTAGTTCCGTTTCCTAAGTCATAAGCGACGACTACGTTGTACCATGCGTGCTGATCCCGTAGAACCTGATTCGTTTGCAGTCTAGTTGTCCCACCTTCTTGAATTGTAATTTTACCGTTGCTGTCAAAATACAGATTATCATTATTGCCGCTGCCATCCGCACTGATGATGTATTTACCAGCATAGCCACTGCCGAGCTTAACCCAGAAACTGTATCCAAATTGACTGGCACTTGAAGGGGAGCCGAATGTTTTATTAAGATATTCTGAGTCGCCATCATTAAACATGGCGCTGTTATCAACGCTAAAAGCATCAGCGCCAGCATTCGCAAACCATTGTGAGCCAAATAGTGCCATTAGCTGAATGCCAGTTGTGGTGCGCCAAGTTGAATAGAGCCAGAGGCTTTTACAAAGTACGGCACTATGTCTACCGCACTTGCCGCTGAACTAAGAGTAATTCCCCCACCAGCCGGGCTTTCGTAGTCTGTATCAAGGCTTATGGTTCTGCTGCCTGTTCCATCCTGAATAAAAACAATTACACCAGACTGACCAGCAGCTTCTGTCGTTGGGTTAGAAAGCGTGATGCTACTACCCGAAGAAGGCGCTAAAGTCAGGATAAAGTTCTGCGCCGCGCTAAAATCAAGAGTAGTTGCGCCAGTTAAAGTAGCTGTACTGGTAGCAGCTAGGACCCTAGCAGCAAACGTACCAGTGGTTGTCCCCGTCGCTATAGAAAATACCGTAGCGTCTGCATCGTTTTTGATGGTTACGTCTGAGGTGCTACCTTGACCCGTAAGAACAAGACCATCAGCGGCGGCGAAACCAACAGCGGCAGCGTCTCCTGCTGTTGTATCTCCTGTTACATTTAAAGTTCCTGCTGCTGTAAAGTCACCAGCAACGGTGACATTTGTAGTTCCGGTGGGTATTTCAAGAACATCGGCGTCTGCGTCGTTCTTTATGGTAACGTCGTTGGTTGAGCCCTGCCCGGTTATGATAATACCTTCGGCAGCGGTGTAACCTATCGCGGCAGCGTCATCAGCCGAAGTGTCCCCAGCAGGGTTGACCGTTCCGGTAGATACTAAATCGCCGCCAGCAGTTACGTTGCCTACAACAGTTACGTTAGTGGTTCCTGTTGGGATTTCAAGAACATCCGCATCCGCATCGTTCTTTATCGTAACGTCGTTGGTTGAGCCCTGGCCTGTCAGTATTAAACCTTCCGCAGCCGTATAGCCCACAGAAGCTTGGTCGTCAGCAGCCGTATCAGAACTAACCGTGAGCTTACCAAGGGTAATAGGATTAGCAAATATACTAGCAACCGCTGCGCCGCTTCCCGCGCCGTCTGCGTAAATAATATCTGCCCCACCTGCCGCGACACTTGCGTTTGCGCCACTGCCTTGAGAGAAAGTAGCCGTTTGCGCGGTGTTGTTATAAACGAAGTAAATTTTATCCGCATCGTTTGGACTAATTGTAATGGTGTTAGTACCACTAGGACTGCCGCCCAAAACAAGGACCTTAAACATGCCGTCTGAAAGCGTGCCGTCTGTGGTGGTTAATGTGTGGGAGGTCCCTGATAAAGTTATCGCCGCAACGCCGTTAAGGGCACGGTCAATAATATCAAAGTTAGTGTTGGTGGTGTCGCCCCACGTACCGGATTGATCCCCAGAGGCGGGCTTTTCAATGCCAGTGTTTGAAGTATATGAAGAAACCATCTACCTTTCCTTATGCTGCAATATCATCCCAAGACGGCGATTGACTTGGCGTTATACCTGACCAAGACGGCGATTGACTTGGCGTAGTTCCAGACCAACTCGGCGATTGACTTGGCGTAGTTCCAGACCAACTCGGCGATTGACTTGGCGTAGTTCCAGACCAACTCGGCGATTGACTTGGCTCTATTTTACTCCAAATTGTAAGATTTCCAACAGAAGAATTTCCTACAAGTCCTACTGGAGAAATAAGCACGCCAGCGGCGGGTGTTACAGACCCTACAGATCCATTTACCTCAAACCCGGTAACATCTACGCTTTTGGGTATGGAGGCTGTTACACTTCCTACGGCACTGGTGCCTGACACTCCAGTGACAGATAGCACGTTAACGCTTGCAGTAGTAACTGAGCCTACAGATCCTGTTCCAGAAACGCCTGTAACACTTACCCCGGCGGCTGCCGCAACCGTAACTGAGTCCACCGCACCTGTGCCCGCAGAACCTGTAACAGCGACATTAGCGCGGCCCTCAACTGAAGCTGTGCCCGCAGAACCTGTTCCAACAACGGTAGAAACCTCAACAACAAGCCCTGTCCGGGTATCAACAGACCCAACCGCACTTGTTGCAGAAACACCCGTAACAGAAATTGTATTTACTGTAGAAAGAGAAACACTCCCTACAGCGCTGGTGCCCGCAGAACCCGTAACAGCTACGGTTTTAGGTATGGAAGCTACTACGCTTCCTACAGCGCTAGTGCCCGCAGAACCCGTAACAGAGGTGTTAGCGTCAGCAGATACGGTTACAGAACCAACAGAACCTGTTGCGGCTAAACCTGTTTCGGGGATGTTATTTACGGTGACAAGACTTACGGTGCCTATTGCGGAAGTGCCCGCAAAACCTGTTACAGCAAGGGGAGCGGCTTGTCCGTAAGGGCCTTCACCCCAACCAGCGCGGCCCCACCCAGCAATACGCTCTGAGATGGGGGTACTCCACGCCCCCTCAGACCACGAGCCTCTACTCCATCCACTGATTAAAGACACGGGCCTGGGCCCTTATTTAAGCAATACGGATGATAGCGTTGCTAGCGTCCGCTGCTGGGAATTGAATAGTGAAATCACCCGCTGTAGAGGTTTTATCACCTCCAAAAGCCAGGACCGCTACTGCCGGGTCCCCTGAAGCACTGTCGTTGTAAATCAACGCACCGTTAGCCGTTACCGTTGCGGTAGAAAACGTCAGGTCAGAAAAATCGGTAAGCGCGGTAGTTCCACTGGTTGTAGGCGTCACATTAGTCAAAGCAGCGCCGCCTGCGGTATAGTTCGTGCCGCTAGCTTCGTTAGATGTAGAATAGGCGGTAGTGGCGGCACCTAAAGAAGCGTCGCTCGTAAACAAAGCTAGCTTAAAAGTATTCCCGCTACTGTTGGTAAAATTGTGAGTTGCCGTCATCAATTCTTTTTTGAACGACGTACACAGTGCCTGTGATATAGCCATGTTATAATCTCCTTATCAACTCAGCTAGTTCTGGATGCCCCGCATCGTTCAAAGCATTAAAAATTGTAGTTCTGTCACTATTTATAGCTTCTCTCATATACAGACTCAACAAGTTTTCAACTTGGTCACGGTAAGCAAGAGCCTGATCTTTAATTGCAGGGGGAGCATTTTCAGAAACAGAAATTAAACGGTCTGCACACCTTTTAGCTACTTCTTCTGGCGTATGCCCTCGACGCTCCGTTGTATGAACTAAAACTTTGTAATTTGGGTCCATCTCTATTGTAGCAGAAAACATCAAGACCTCTCTTGTGACGGCAGACCCTTACGGTAAGCATCAGTGTTTTCACGAGCTTCAGCGTAAGTTTTCAGTCGCATTAAGGACTCTTCAAAACGCTTCTCATACGTTGCAAGAAGTTGAGCGTCACCTTTCATATAGATGTAGGCTTCTACAAGAGATGCGTACAAAAGAGCGTTTGGACCGTTGGTGCTTAACCACGTTGTTCCGCCATCCGCACCTGCTGTTAGGCTAGCAGGGCGGTAATAGTAGTGCATCTCTACCGCAAAATTTGCGTTAGGGGTGGGCGCAATCAAAAAAGTAGAATCGTCAAAAACAGCATAAAATTTTGGAACGCCGGTAGAGGCTACAGTGGGCCAATACTCTTGTAAAAAATTTACATCTTTTATGAGTAAAAACTCTTTAGCGCTTGAGTTTGTGATAGACAAAGAAAAGGCCGCTAGGAAATCAGTGGGCATAGCTAAATACTGGTTACCCGACGTCATCGTAGCCGTAGCGTTTTTACGGAAATTTTCTAAATCAACTAACTTAAATATACGCTCTTCTGCGCCTCTTATGAAAACAGGCAAGTTAGTAACAAAACTAGTCTCCGTGTTTTCTGAAAAGTCCTGAATAGCTGTTTTAAGTTGTGCGTAAGTAAAGCTCATGTCACCACCGTAACGGTTCCTACTACACCTACCGCCTTTATGTCAGGTTTACCTTGTGGAAAAGAAGAAGCCCCCACATGAACAACCAGGGGTTCTATTCTATCGGGCCGAGGGTTGTATAAAGCCTCACCGTCCGCTGGATCTCTAAAAGGACCAAGTTGCGGGTGCTTTGCCTCCCATTCGTCCTTACCAACCAACAAGCCGGTCCACTCTCTCTGCATATCAGTGTACCTATACCGGAACCCTGAACGATCTGAGATGGCATACGCATTTTTGCCTGAAGAATAACGAGCCATTTTACACCCTGTAATAATCTAAGCTTGGGGCTATTAATAAAGAGGATCTATCCCGGTCCTCCTGCATAGCCCTCTGAAGCTCTTCTTCATAGATAGCTTTTAGTAGCTGGACCTTATCAGGGGCAAACTTGACCGAAAGATAGTAGGCCAAGCCAGCAGACACACAGGGATAAAAACGGAAAGGAACCTCAACCGTATTTTCTTGGGTGTCCGCATCATCTATGCGCCGCAAACGATCAAAAACAAGCTCATAAGAAGAGCTAGAGTCCGGGGTAGGCCACAACTTTATTTCAGGAGTTATTAGACGGTCCACGTAGAACTGAACAGGCCTGCCTGTTGACCGTTTACTAGCCAAACTTAAATAGGCGTCACGGCCTATTCTAGTGATCGATAAGTCAGATTGACTAGATGTACCGGAGTTTTGCCTCGTTACCGCAGAAAGAACGTCTATTGAAGCTTGAGTGTCTTCTAAAGATACGGCAGAAGAAACCGTCGCCGTAGCTCCGCTCGTCCCACCTGTGATGGTCTCGCTAGCAGAAAACGTCCCGTTAGGTATTGTAATAGCCAGTACAGTGGAAGAATCGACATTTGTAATACTTGCAGTCGCCGCGCTTGTCCCACCCGTAATAGCCTCACCATCTTGAAAACTCGTCGTTGAGTTGACCGTCATGGTCAAAGTACCTAACGGGTAGTTAGCAACTCCGTTAGACAACGCAATCGTTTTTTGTTCAATTGTCCAACGATTTATGCCACGGTTAGCCCACTCCGCAAACAACAGATTCAAAGACCTTTTCGCGGTGCGAAGGTCATAACCCGTTCGAGCTTCAAGACCACACCGTTCAAACGCTTCTTCAATGTGTTCGTTTACATCAAGCTCAAAATTCTTGCTGTCGGAGACGGCCACTTGCCATTACTTTCTTTTCTTAACCATACCACCGCCGCGCATTTTCTTGACCATGCCGCCGCCGCGCATTTTCTTAACCATACCACCACCGCGCATTTTCTTGACGGGTTTCTTACCTTTACGTGGTTTCATTGCCATTTATCAATCTCCTATAAAGGGTTTCTCTTTGTGCATATAAAGCATTATTCTCAGCAGATTTAAAGGCTTCATCATAATATCCCAAAGGCTTTAAAGCCTCGGCCTTCTCATGCAAATACTTTAACCTCTGCACGAAAATAATAGCATAACTTTTATCGACTAAGGGAGAAAAAGATCCATCGTTTAACAATTCCTCGCAATCATCGTCAGGGTGAAAGCCCATGACCCACATGTCTTTCTGAGCAAACATGCCCTCTGCAATTGCCTCGTTTAAATCATAGAGAAAATCTTCAAATTCGTCAGGGTCTTTTTTGTAAGCAAGATCGACCACAAGAATTAATTTATACTTATCGTTAAACCCCGCTATGGTCCTATACAAAGGTAAGTTGTCTGTTTCTGTTTTAAAAACAAAACCAATCTCGTCATTGATCCACGCTCTTTTAGCGTAAGGACAAGCGGGTAAATTATTAAATAAAGGAGAAGGGTTTTCTAAGGCATGCTTAGACCACTCCCTAATTTCTTCTTTTATTTTCTGTTCGAGCATTTAAGCGTAGATTGTTCGTTTCCGACGATTGGACATTACAGCGCCGCAGCCTTTATTCAACCTTCTCTGCGGACCACTGGTCACAGCGCCGCCTCCAGCCATCTTCTTTACTTTTGCAGCTTTTGTATTAGCGACGACAGTTTTTCCTTTAGCGCCTTCACGTTTCTTTTTACGTGCGGTAGAAGCCCTTTGAGACTTTGACAAAGAAGACGCTTTAGACCTAGGTAGGCACCTATCAGGGCGTTTTTTATCTTTAGAAGTACCGCATTCACCTGCGATATTACCTTTGCTATCAATGCGGACCCAATCTTCATCTAGCCACTCCTGTAGTTTCCCCATGACTACGACTTCTTTCGTTTCTTGGAAGCTTTGGCGTAGTTGGGGTCTTTGCAATATTTAGACGCCGCTAAATTAGCGTAAGCGGAAGGATAAGTATCAAAAGTTCTTTTTGCCCAAGCTTTTCCTGCGGGACAAATTTTACTCCCTTTGCTTTTCCTAGAAACCGCGCCGCCTTTTCTAAAATACGTTAGCGTTGGTTTACCGGGCTTTGGCCCTGTTCGTACTCTCGACATTTGCCCTCGCAACATCTCTGTCTATAAGTCTTTCCCACAAGGTGGTTATCATAGCATGATTTTGATCCACCTTTACTGCTGTTTTTTCGGTACGCTTGTCAACATCTATGAGAGTTAAAGCTGTCCAACCAAAAAAACCTAAAAAGGCTACTACTGTGCCAGAAATAACAGAGTTTATTAAAACTTTGTCCATTAGCATTTCCACCGTTTACGCGCCTGCCGAAGACGGCTATTAGGGTTTTTTGCGGCTTTTGGAAACTTTTTCATTTGACCCGCAGACCTAGCGCAATAACTTTTGCGGCGGTTAGCAGCTTTTGAGCCTTTTTTTACTTTACCTGTAACGGCGGTTTTTAATTTTGAGCCAGGGTTTAACCTGCGGTAAGCAGCAACGCCTTTTTTGGTCATACCTGCTCCAGACTTTGTAGAGCGGAAATTCTTTTTATTCCGAGCAGGCATTTTTCCTTTAGACATTAGTGCAAGACCCTGTCTTGTTCAGTTTCATTTAAGATAACATCTAACCAATATATGAAATCCGAAACTTCTTCAGAGTCAGAAAACCCAAAAAACTTAACGGTTACAACCAACTCGTCTATACCCTCTACAGCAACGAAGTAGGTGCCTGACAAAACCCCATGTTTAGGCGAAAAATCAGGCACCCTGTTTTCTCGTTAATATTGCTTTCTCATATACAGTATGACTGTATATGTATCATTTGCGGAAGCACCAACGGTGGTAAAGTTTATATCACCTGTTTTGCCAGACCCTGCATTATTAGTAAGGCCGCCAAAAACAGTGTAATCGTGACTACCGCTTTGGTTCTCCCCCAGTTCGATACAAAAAGCATCTGTACTTGCATCCCAAAGGATTTGTACTTTCATGCCAATGCACTGCCACCAGATACGCTCAATGGTGACACCTGTGCAAGTGTCACCATCCGCGCTAGCAGACAAGGCAGAAACATCTACTTTTGTAACAGCGCTCTCACCACCTGAATCCGAAACATTGGTAAATTTCATTACCGCAGTTTTCGGGCCGTCAGCAAGAGTTTGTGAGGTTACTGCGTCAGCCATTGGTTAACTCCTATTAGCTATCTGCGAAGGGAGTAGCAATAGTTCCAGAACCAATAAGAACACCCTGCACAAGGTACTCGTTGTCAGCAATAGCCGTGACTTCTAAATAAGAGTTCTTGTCACCGCCTTGGGTTGAACCGTTCATTGAAATAACGTCGTTAGAGGAAGCAGGTTGGAAAACCTTGTATGTTCCATCATTGACACCAATAGCTACAGACCCAACAAACTTATCTGTTCCGTCTGTCTTAATGTCCAAATCCGTTGCATCTGTTCCAACAAAGAACCGATAAACGGCACCAAGGTGGCTGTTGACGTTAGGATCGTCTTGGCCCGCAGAAGCTCCGTTTGAGTCAGCTTTAATGGTAGGAAGAGTTACCGCGCCGTCAGCATCATTGACCTCAATCATACGGCCAGCATGGTCATCAAAAGTAAGGGTGGTTTCAGCAGTAATGTTTACTACCGCATCTGGACCCGCTGTAATAAAACCGCGCCGAGAGCGGACGGGACCGGAAAAAGTTGTTTTAGCCATAAAATCCTCCTGTCGTGGCTAGTGTCGGCACAAGATATGCCGTCAGGGATTATAAGAATATAAACCAAAATAAAAGGGGCGGCAATAGCCGCCCCTTTCGTTCGAGACAAAGAGTGTGCTTACGCAGCGCCCGCTGTACCGAAAACGCAACGCCAATCGGAGACACCGAAAGAGTAACGCTCACGCGCCTTAAAGCGCATGTTACCCGTATCAAAGTCGCCTTCCATGGCAGTTTTCAGCGGAGAACGGTTAAAGAATTTGAAACCGTTCGGAGCATCAGTCTTAACAAAGAAAGCATCCGTATCGGTGAGGAAGTGGTTTACCACCGCACCTTCAGGAAGCATTCCCATAGACTTAACTGCGTTGATGTCATTGTCAGCGGTCCCGCTACGCAGGTTGCTGGCAATTACACGTTCTGCAACAAATTGAAGTTCTTTTGGAATGATGAGTTTCATACCACGAACAGCAATTTTCAAACCACGCTCGTCAGTCAGACCAGCGATATCAATCAACATTTGCTCCAAAGAGGTCTCGTTGAGATCCGAAGCAGTGCTAAGTTGGTTACGCTGATTGCCCGAAAGAGATGGGTGAGCAGAAGAACAGAGTGCTGCTCCGTCACCAATCGCTGACGCGCCTGTGCTGAAAGCGTTGTTAAGAATTGCAGCAGCTTTAATCTGCTTGGTTTGAGCCATTGAACGAGCAAGAGCTTTAGTGTACCGGCTAGCAAGCCGATCATAAAGATTGTCCTCAATAGCCTCTTCCGTGATCGAGAAAGCTAGAGCAATTGTTTCGTGCGTGTAACGAGCAGTATAAGTTTCCTGCGCGTCATCGAACGTAATTGCGCCACCTTCGTTTTTCACGGGAGCAGTTGAAAAGCCGCCGAGCATTACCTCTTCTTCAAAGGCGCGGTCCGAAGACTCCTCCTCAAAGATTTCGGAATGCTCTTGTTCGTAGCGGTCATATTCCAGACCAAAAAGAGCATTAAGTCCGGGCTCAAGCTCTTTCGCTAATTGTGCGCGAGAAATAGCCATTTTATGCGCCCTCCTTAAATGCCGGTGGAATCAGCAGTGGTTTGGGAATCAAACCGCCGTGATCCAGCGTTGAAGTGAGCGTTCAGCCGCACAATAAGAGGGATACCCGCCGCTGCGAAATCGCTGTTAGCCTCATCGTCAAGGATACCAACAATACGAAGTGGAAGAGTAGCCGTCGTCGCAATAGTGCTTACACCGAGCGCCGAGTTAGAGCGTCCCGTATCGTCAGATCCGGTACGCGCTGAAGTGCCGAGGGAAGCGTTCGCAAAGACCGCAGTTAAAGCAGTAGCACGGTCAGTAAGAGACGCATCACTAGCAACCTTAAACAGTTGGTTCGGATCATCAGCAACGAGAGCTTTGACAGGATGATTTGTGTCAACGCTAATCGCACCAGAACCGGGCCAATTGTTAAGGAAAGTAGTTTTCTTCGTCACTGAGTCCACGTACTCACACCCCATCATCACGCCGAGCGCTTGAGTCGTACCGCCATCTGTAGCGCCAGCTTGGTCAATTACGCCACCAGCAAGAGGAACGACAATAGCGCCATTATAAATGACGTTGGTGTTATTTGACGCAATTTCATAGGTCGTAAGACCCGTAGAATTTGCGGCAGAGCCGACTAGACCAATAGGACGAAGACCGAAGGCAGTTTCTTGGTTTGCCATTTTAGGTACTCCTAAAGGAGGTGACCCTTATTTTTTAGAGCCACCAAAGGTTACACGAGATTGACGATCAGGTCGGTCAATCGTCATCGTTGAGTGTGCATTCTCGCGCATCATATCGTGGTCTACTGCTTGCATCTGGTCAGCACTTCTTTGATTAAAGTACGCCGTCCGCTCTTCAATAGTCTCCACGGGAATCCGTGCAAGAAGCAATCCTCCAACGCCAAATACCCCCTCGTATTTTCCGTTATCAATAACGGGTGCCTCGAAGTCTGGATACTCGTCTGAACGGACAAGTTCCCAACCTTCTCTGAGTTTAGCGCTGATGTTCTTGCGGTCATCAAAACCACGAGTTTCAGCCCTAATCCAGCGGTGTTTGTAACCGTCTGGCGCGGGTGGTGCATCTAACATTGATGGTGGAGCCCACGGCTTACGCCTAGTCGTAGAACTCCGGCTCTTTTTAGCGCGAGGGGTACGATCCGAGGAAGTACCTTGAGTAATTTTTTCTTCTCTCATTTCTCTACTCCTTCACGTATTTCGCGTATTCTTCTAGCGGCACACCCAATTTTTTAGCCATAGTGACCTGGGTAGGGGTGAGTCTAACCTGCTTTTTACTGCGCCCACTTGCGGATCTGTTAACTGACGCAACCGTTTGAGCGGGACGTTTGCTTTTTGATCCGTTTCCAAACTTATGGGGGAACGCTTCCTCCATGCGTTTGTCTAATTCACTATAGTACTCATCGCTTGATGGGTCAAATCCTTCATCTTCGATAAGTTTCTTATGTATTCCAAAAGCGGCATACGTCATGGTCTCATCTGACCCAAACCACTCTCGCTCAGAAGCCCAGGACTCCGCTTTTGGATCAGGCTTACGAGGCTGTGCTTGTTGTTGGGGAGCCTGCTGCATCTGTTGCCGTTGAAGCTCTGCATGCTGTTTTTGCATCTCAACTTCACGGGCTGCTTGAGAGGCCCTGTCCGCTTGAATAGCTAAAGCTGTAATTTTTCTGTTGGCCTCTACAACAGCTTGAGTGTCTCCAACCTCTATAGCGTTCTTCAAAACGCTCTCAGCGGATTCTAGCTCACTCTGAACTCGGCCACTAAATTCAGTAACGTAGTTACTGTCCATAGTATCAAGTTTAGATTTTAAGGCCGAGGACTCTTGTTGAACTTGCCCTGCATACCGCAAAGCCTCTTCTCTTTCACGCTCCGCCTGACGCATTTTTTTGGTCAGTTGGTTAATTCGCTTTTGCGTCGCATTAGAGGCTTTCTCAAACTCATCTTCAGTGGCCGCCTCTTGTCCGGTCACCTCAACAACAGCGTCGTCTGACGCCTCTTGTTCTTCCACCTCAACCGATACTTCGGATTCAGTGTCCTCATTCTCAATTACGAGATCTTCGTCAGCCATGTTTCTCTCCTACATATGTAAAACGTCATCAGGTTCAGAGATGGTTGCCAAGACCTCATCATCGTTGAGTATTCTGACTTCACCACCGTCTATCTTAAAGCGTGACCCTGCATAACGCGCAAACATCACCCAATCACCTTTCTGGCACCAAGGACTGTCAAATTTATCGGGGTCCTTGTATGCAAGAGAGCCAACCTTTAAGACGTATCCAACCTGAGTTGCGACTTGGTTTTCTTCAACAACTTGATCTGGGAGGTAAATACCGCCCTCTGTTTTCCCTTTACCACGGTAAGGAAGCACGATTATGCGCCAACCCGTTGGTTCGGGAACTCTATCAAGAATGGTTTTACTTAGAAGAGAGGGGTCAAGAACACGATCCCCTGATTTTACATATGCCGAAGATATATTTTCGGGCTTATCCTCTGTAACAGAGGCCTTCTTGTCTTTCGACTTAGTCATCTGCATGCTCCTGTTTCTCTAGCAGGCTCTTGAGTTCCTGATCTATGTACTCTAGGGCCCTTAACATGCCCATGAGTTCACGGTAATGCTCCATGTCCTTGACTTCTCCGTATTCGAGAGTGTCTAAAACAACGGAACGCTTTTCTTTTATCAGACGAAAGGTTGCTTCTGCAAGAAATATCTCATTCATTCTTATAATTATCCTTTTTTAGAGGATATATGAGAACGAGCCTTAGACATGGCCCTATTCCCAAACCAAAATGCTATGATAGCTGAAAAAATTGCTTGAGTTTCGTCGTCCCAAGCAAGTTGTACGGCTGTTACCCAATCAATATTTTGATTAGAGATCATAGCGTAGACCAAAACGCCTTTAACAGACGCAAAAGCTACGAAGAAAAGGTAAGTAAGAACAGGGCGGACACTACCCCTAAGAGCGTTGACAAATCCGCCAGCGTCAATGCTTCGATCATGCGCGTAAAGACCTTTCGTTTCTTCTATTTCTGCTTGAGCATCTAATTCTTGTATTTTTAGGGTAGAAAGTTGCTCTGCATACTTAGCTTTAGCCTCAATTATCGCTAATTCTTGGGCATTAGCTTGTTTTTGCTTAAAAAATCCCAGAACTTCAGGTACAATCGACGTTCCAAACCCTAAAAGGGTTCCTAAAAGACTTATCATGCTTACCTCCAGAAGCTTTTAATGTAAAAAATTACTTTTTCCGGGCCATAAAGGCGGCTGCACCAAAATAAGCGCTAACCACACCCGCCATACCTATGTAGAAAAGGCTAAAAAGGTCCCCTAGGGCCTTAATGCGGGAGTCTGGGAAGATAGGTAGGAAGACAAGAGCCGTAAAAACGAGCATGGACATCATTGCAATCCACGCCATACGACGCTGAGAGTCCTGTTTTAACAGGTCACTGCTTGCCTTCGCAGCTTGTATCTCAGCGTCTGAGACGACACCATCGTTGTCGGCGTCTAATTCTCTACGTTCTGGGCTCATCCGCAGGCAATATAACTACCGCCGCCGGTAGCCTTACCCATACCACGAGCCGTAGCCCTTTTCATGGTTGTCGGGACCTTTACGTCTTGAGACTTACCATAAGGAACACGGCCTTGACCCTTAATGTCCGCATACTCAACGGCTTTTTGGGGGTTACCGGGCTTGTTCGTAACGATCTTTACTGAAGCCATTACTGCCTCCTATTTTGTTGTTGTTTAAGAATTTCCCGTTCCATTGCGGAATTGATCCTAGCGGCTGTCTGCGCCTCTTGACTTTGAAGCCGTTGGTTGAATTGTTGGTTCCGCATATCCATTCCTGCCTGCTCAAGCTGAAGTTTTGCCTGATCCAGCGCAGCGTCGCTTTGTTCGGACTGCGCTTTAATCTGAAGCTCCTGCTCTTTAAGTTGAACAAGCGGATCAGGTCCTTGACCTTGGTTTGCCACCTGCTGACTAAGTTGTTTAAGCGTCTGCATACCTTGAGCGATAAGCTGCGCCGTCAAGCCTTCTATTTGTAACATCTCTTCTTCACTCAAGGGCTGCCCCTGGCGCTGACCTACCTGCTGTAGATATTGAACCATAGCTTGTTCAGATGCTTCAATACGCACATGCTCCATGATATGTTTCTGAAGCGACACTGCTATCTGCGGTGCGGCACCTACTAGAGGTGTAGAGCCGAAGACCATATGTGCCATAATATGAGCTTGATGATCCTGACCCTCGAAAGCCTTGAGCGGCACCATGTCTAAGGCGTTTATATTTTCTTGCGCTGGATCTAAAGGAGACGGATCTTCCTCAATATTGCGGCGCAATATCTTGTCTACGTCACGTACCCCTAGCGCCTCATACATGTCACGCAACACTTCGTGCATGTTGTGCATTTCTGGGGCGGCTTGAGCTAGCTGTAGTTTTGTCTGCGCTAACGCAATCCGCTGTGCCTGACTAAAGATGTTTGGATCAGAGACAGGGATAACGTCCACACGATCATCAAAATCTTCTGACATAACGGACGCATCCGCACCTTCAACCGTGTACGGATAGCTCTGCGGCAAGTAGTCTGCAATAACTCCAGATAACAAACGTAGCTCTTGACGTAGAGCATAGTGCATCCGCTTGTGTACAGCGGACATAATTCTTGAGCCCTGTTCCAACAACGCAACCGTCGTTCCTACAGCAGCCTGTTGGTTACCATCCCCAACCTTCATGTCTGTAATCGTGGCAAAGCGACGGCCTGCGTCCACTACAAAACCAAGAAGTTGAAATAAAGTCTGGTCTGGACCCTTGAAAGGTAGAGGCATCAGACTGTCGGATAACCGACCACCGGGCGCGTCTACGTCTCTAAACTCACCGGGCTGGATGGGATCATCATCATCCCTAATCCGCATGCCACGGGCCTTGAAACCGGCAGGCAGATTGGAGAGAGTGCCAGCGTCGATGAGTTGACGGAGCGCCGCAGTGGCCGTCCGGGAAAGGCCACCGATGGTGTGTATTAAACCTAACCCGTAAAAGCCAAATCCTGGCAAGAACTTGTAATGCACAAAATATTGTATCTTTTTACGAAGTTCATCATCCTCGCGGTAGTTGCGTCGGATGGACAGGACTTGATCGTTGTCTAGGGACAACGTGACTATGTACGGGATCTTAATACCAGTTGGTTCACCATCTTCATCAGTATCTTCGTACCCCTCTAAGTCCAAATCAACATGACACTCAAGGATAGAGCAGTCGTAGTCAATTTGAGACGGGGACGAGCCGTCAATTTTATCTATTTCATCTTGTACGCTATTTGTATCCGGGGTCCCTGGTACGACAGGAACGTCTCTGTAAAAGCCTGCGATCTGCAACTTGCGTAAATCGTTTAAAGACATTTTTACGACTTGCGAGATGTTGGGGCATGTCTCTAGGTCAGACGTGTCGTAAGGCACCACCAAGTTTTCTGCGGGGACAAAACGGCTAACCGCACGCCCCAGCATCTCGTCATAATACACTTTCTTAAAGGTAGAGCCTGCAAGCGGCAGATAGAAGAGCATCTGATCAAACTCAGGGGTATACTCCTCCATCACGTCCGTAATGTAGTAATTCATAAATTGTTGTACGCGCTGAGATTGCTTTTCTTTGTCGGTGGTCTCTGCGCCGAGGACTACGCCCCTAACCGGACCACGCGCCGGAAGCATTTCATTAAAAGCTTGCGCTTGAAACTGAGTCGCAGCTTCCGCCAGCAGCGGGTGCGTGACACCAGTTGCACCACGGAAAGGTTGCGTCCTTTCGTTGTAAGAAAATCCCAGCAATTCCAAACCGTCAGCATAAGCATCTTCCCACTCCTGTCGGCTAGACTTGTTAGCTTCAAATTCATCAAGAAGCATACCAGAAATAGCACCTAGCTCTGAGTCTGAAATGTCTTCTGCTAGGTTAGAAAAAAATTCACCGCCATCCGGGCGCATTTCTTGTGGGTCAAAATCAACGACGACATCCTCGCCGTCTTCGTAAATTTCTATCTCTTCAGGTGTATCCTCTGATATCATCTCTACGACGTCATTGTCCATTGAGCCTGGAAGCTCTACCTCAATCTCCGCCGCAAGATCCTCCTCATCTAATTGAGAGGGGACATTGGTATCCATCAAGCCGCCCACGGGCTGTGGTTTTCTCGCCATGGATCACGTACCTTTCAAAAGCTATACGCTTTTATATCATTACGTTTGTTTTTGGGCAACGGGAGGATGCGCTCCGTTGTGCATGCTCAACTGACGCTCCATGTCACGCCTTAATTGTTTAATTGCTGCCTGCATTTCTGACGTTTCGCGGTTGTGAGAAGCTAAAGCTGATACACTGTTTATTTCCGCAAGCGTCTTTACCTTGGAAGAAATGACCTCGTGTCCGCTCTCCAAAAAATCAATGCGCTTGTCTATTTCTCTAAGCCGTCTTTCTATGTCGCCTAATGACTCAAGGATAGACCTAATCTGCATTTTACCGACAGCGGCGGCCCCAGCCACGGAGAAGAGAATGCCCCCTAGCGTAATCAGAAACTTTATGTCTACTGCGCCGTCCATCACTTGTTAGCCTTGAGGTACAACAAAAACATTATCATGCACCCAATAAACATACCGACGACGATGAACTTACCGGACTCGATAAAAAACTTCTGCCAAAAAGTTTTAGCATGTAACTTCTCTTCAGCCCTGCGTTCTGCCTCTTCTTTCCTCCGCTTTCTTTGTTTTATGACAGCCTCTTTTTGAGCCTCTAAGATTTCATCCCACGTGTTTGCGCCGAAGCGTTTGTTTATTTGAATAGACAGCTTACGAATGTCTTCTTCTTGCTGTTTCTCTGCTAGCTTTGCCGCCGTGATGTTAGCGAGAGATGTCTCGTCGTCATCTTCGCCAAGCCGAAACTTAATTAGCTTTTGCCACGCAGAAGGGGGCTTCTTGTTCTGCGCTTCCTTGATACGCTTCTTCGCAGCGCCATGTGTTTTAAAGAGTGTGTCTATATGAGTAGCAATGGCCGATACATCGTCTGCCGATTCAAGGGCACTCCTCACACCGCTGATTGCAGATTTGACGGCGGCGAACCCGCCCGTTACCGCTGCTAGAGTTAATGGGTCCATAGCTCTACCCGCCGAATTTGTAAACGTCTACGCAGTCGATTACGAACCCCTTAGCTTCCTTGTACTCTAAACTAATCTTCTTACGGGCTTCTGCCTCATTCTTCGCTTCAACGTCAAAATAATGCGTATCCTCCCAGGCAGCTTGCTCCGGTTCTACCTCTTCACCAGCGCGGACTTTATCTCGGATAAACCTGTTATATACTCCTACCTGATACGTCGTCATCCAAACATACTCTTAGTCATAAACATGCCTATGCCCGCAGAGGGCGCTGACATGGATGTGGTAGGCATGATCCGATTTACCTGTGAGATGACACGAGGGTCCGCCTGCTTCATCAACATATCAGGGCTGCCCTGTATGCCCGCTTGTTTCAAGAGCCGTGATCCAAGGGCCACGGACCGTGGGTCGTTCTTCGGCATGACTTGCGTAACGGTTACACTCTCCGTCATACCCATTGGTTGTACGTCACCACCGTGTCCGAAGTTCATCTGATATCCTACCCTTCCTCGTTTATCATCCGTAATAGGGTTGTACCCCACATCGACACTCGCGATACCTGGACCTACAGGCGTCCTAAAGTAAGCCGAGTAGTCCGTCGTATCCATGCCGCGAGTACCAAAAGTTTCACGGTCCGGGGCACCATATTGTTGTAGCTCGTCCGAAAACTCAACTTCGCCGCGACCATAATACCCAGATGCAGCGCCACCAAATTCTGTGTCACCTGTTCTAAAATCAAGACCAAACTTGCCTTGGAACTGGTCCATGGTCTGTTCAATGTTCCCGTCTTCATCTGGAAGATCTATCGGAAAATTTCTGCCTGTCCGACTACCTTCACCAAAGAACCGAGGCGTAATCTCAAAAGCGCCCACTCTAAAAGTTCCACGGTCCGGGGACCCCGCGCCTAGATTTACTTTTGAATCAGCCATTCACACACCTAATAATATGAGTGTACTTTTAAGCTCACTTCCTGATCTTCCCAATCATCAGAAGGCAATCTTACAAAGTTGCCCTGACGATAGCGCATAAGCGCCTGCGTCATGCTATCTACAAGGTCATCATATTCCCCATTGGGAAAAGCCGCAACTTCTTCTATCATCTCGTCTGCAAAAATTTCGTCCGGGGCCCACACCATACCCGCCTCAAAAAGAGGTGATACAGAGTGTACCCGAGTGACTTTGTCCGCACCCTTCGACGGCGTAAAGTTTACAACAGGTATACCCGTCTGTCGTAATTCCTGTGTCAAAGGTAGTCCACTTGCCTTCGCTTCTACGATGACGGTGTCGGGGTCCCAGTAATTATATTGTTCATACGCAACCTCCTTCAACTCAGGAAAGTCCCAACGGCCCTTCTTACTGTCCAGCAAAATCAGATTTGGTGCGTCCCCCTCGTCAGGATGAAATACACCCCACGTGGTAATAGCAGAAAAGTCCGCCGTCTCGCGCTTACTAAACGCCGTATCATAACTCTGTATGACGTACTCCAACTGCGGGACGACCTCCCTGTCCCAACGCTTCCACCAGTCCCTCGGTATAATCGCGTTCTCTTCCCCCGTGGGGTTCTGCTGATACTGCGCGTTCCATTTACTCGGGGGTATAGATGCGCGGACAGCGGTCAGATCTTCGAGGCTCCAGAACTCAGGCCAGCAGGGGTCACCGCTCTCGAATATTGCAGGAAGCTCAACTACCTCCCATTGATCCGCTAAAGGGTCTTTAGCCATGGACCGTAGTAACTGACCCGTCATGTCCTTTTCAGACCAACGGGTCTGCACCAATACAATAGACCCTCCAGGCTGGAGCCTTTGTCGGGGACCCGCAGTGTACCACTCCCACGCATCGTCAAACCCGTTGTTCGACATTGCTGTCTGTTCCGAGTGCGGGTCATCAATGACAACTAAGTCACCACCACGGCCCGCGAGGTTCGATCCAACGCCCACGGCAAAGTACATTCCACCACGGTTCGTGTCCCACCGACCAGAGGCTTTGCTGTCTGCTGCTAGCTTTACGTCCGTGAAGACTTCTCTGTACTCGTCAGTCTCTAAAAGGTTCTTGACCTTACGACCAAAGTTTACCGCAAGCTCTGTCGTGTGCGTCGCTTGGATGATCTTCATTCGCGGATTACGGCCCATCATCCATGCCGGGAACAAAAAGCTAGCAAACTCTGACTTCGTATGACGTGGGGCCATATTGATTATTAGACGTTTCAACTCGCCCCGCGCTACGCGCTCAAACTTCTCTGCGATAATTTTATGGTGCCGTCCTGCGATGAACTCGGGCCACATTGCGCGGACAAAAGTTAGAAATTCATTTTGACATTTTTCATTGCGGCTTATCTGGGCCAAACGGAGTTCTAGCTTTAAGCGTTTGGCATCTAGTTCTGGGGTAACATTCTGTAACATTCCGTGGGGGCCCCTGTGTAATGTTTCACGTGAAACATATGGGATAGATCTTACCTAAACAAGTCATATCAAAATATCACATATTGTTCGTGAAAAACATGGTCCTTGACCTCGTCCCGGCAGGCGGCCCCGCCCGCGATTTTTTGGCCGCCGCCGCGCCGGTCCAGGCACCGAAAATGACCCGATAGCCAGGGGCCCCTAACCGCGATCCGTGCCGGGCAGGCAGATATCCGGCGGGGCTGCGGCACGCGATCCGACGACCTGGGTGCCGGGCCGGGCGGTGACGTCCAGGCAAAAGAAAACCCCGGCACGTGGATCGCGTGCCGGGGCTCTCGGACCTGGGGCCGGGTTAGGCTATGCCCATACGTCCAGATCCTCGGGGTAAAGTTCCAGCAGATCCTCGGGCCACGGTCCGCGCATAACGTCCGGCTCGTCACTGGTGCCCATGCCCTGGGTCGCCAGCATCTCATATGCGGACTCATATAAGGCGGTGACGGTGCCGGGTGCCGGGGCGCGGCGGGCCATCCAATAGAATAGGTCGGACTGGTCCCAATACTCTTCGTCGCGTTCGATGTCCCAATATTCTCTATTGATCATGGTTCTTTTCTCCATTGTTAAAGTGTCGCGGCTCGGGGCCGCACCATCGTTATCCTATAATGTCGCATATTATGCAAGGGGGGATGTCCCGGGCTGTAGGTTTCGCGGACCTGGGGCCGGGCGGCTGGGGCAAGCTTAACGGTATAAAAAAAGGGACGGCCCGGAGGCCGCCCCGTCAAGGTTCAAGGCGTAGGGGTTTAACCGATAGACCGGAGGGCGTCTATAAGCACGTTAGCCACCTCCTGAACGGCCTCTGATTTTACCTCGGAAACGATGTCCGCCTGATCAAGCTTTCCCATCACGTCCTCGGCTAGCTGGTCGGTGTCCAGGTAATTGTGCGCCACGTCCTCGGCGATGCTGTCCAGGTCCATTTTTTCGGCTACCCTTTCGGCCACGTCGTCCAGGGGTAACATCTCCATAATGTCGGCATGCTCCATGTTGTAAAACACGCTTTCAACAATCGGAATAAAGGCGGTAACGATTGCCTTATTCTTGCGGCGTTCATCTTCCCACCAATCGGACCGGCGCTCGGATAGTTTTTGAGCCTGCGCCAGTTCATTCTCCAGGCGCTCAATCTTTTGGGCGTCGGTCTCGATTGGGTCGTTTAAAATTACGTCATCCATAATGATGTTCCTTTTATAAATGATGGGGCGCGGCGGCCCCGGTGGTTATGCTTGTCCTACTTTATCCTATATATGTCAAACAAAAAAGGGACGGCCCGGAGGCCGCCCCAGGTGGGAGGATCAAAAGACTAAGCCGCCAGCATTTCCAGGGCTACTTTATGCGCCTTTGCCTTCTGGGTTCCGCCGGTGCCGTCACCGAATAGGTGTGACGCTATGGCATGGTCGGTGCCCCGGTTCTTGATGGGCCGCTGATCGGCAAGCCATGTGACGGTATTAAACGCGCCCCATAACGTCCGGTCTGCCGTCGCTAGATTGTAACCCGGATTGATACCCTCGGACGGGGCGTGTGTGACGTCCGCCGGAAGCTCCAAGCCTTGGGCCGCCGCGCTAGCTATTTTGTCCAGGCGGTCTGAAATGTAACGGGCCATCTCGCTCTCGTCTTCTTTTCCTACGGCCACGAAGTCCTGGCCACGATAGTATGCGAAGGCTTTTCGGACGCCCTCGGGGCGGCGCAATTTGTCCCCGTCTTGCTTTTCTTTCCCACCTAACACGCGTTGGAAATATTCCAGGGCCTCTTGATCGGATAGGGCCCGGGCCGCCATCTCTTTTGCTACTGAACAAAACGCCCCGAAATTATCCGCATTTAATCCGAGGGCGGTCTCCACGGCCTCCGGGTCAAAAGCCACCCGGTGATCATGCCGGAACACTTCCCCGGCCTCCATGGCCATTGTAAAGGTGTTATTGCAAACAACGCGAAGATTCCCCGAGATAAAGGTATTAGCGTCTTTCCCGGTATGTGCCACCGAGAGGGTGGGGCGGCTGGTTACTTCGTCACCGTCGCCGATATCTTGGCGCAGGTTAGTTTCTAATTGAACCCATGCTTTCGCGCCGTCAAATAACGCGCCCGCTGTTATGATGTCGTAACCATAGCGGTCTCGGATACTATCCGCCAATTTCAGGATGGTGCTATTCTGGACGGGTTGCCATGCCCCGGCGATATACGGGCCGGTTATGTGGCCGTTGTCGGTACGCTCAATATAATAACTCTCATCAATTGGCGTTCCATCGGCGCGGTGGTTTGGGGTTACTTGCACCCGGTAGTTAAGACCGGCCTCAATTCCCCATTGCTCAATAGGTGCGCCGGTTGGGATTATTTGCGGGTTGGTTTCTCCAGCATGCCAGGGGAGGGCGTCTCTCTCCCGGTAGGCCATCGCAATTCGTCCGTCTAATTGTGTTGCTAGTTCGTGTCCCATTTTAGTTTTCTCCATTGATAAAAATTAAAGGCGTTATTGCCTGAGGTCGTTATCTCATAATAGCGCATATTATGCAAGCGCTATTTTTGCAGGCCGATATCTCCCGCAATATGTGGCCGCAATATAGAGCCAGGGCGCAACGTCTTAACAAAGGCCCGGTGCTTTTCTGCGTCTGATATTTCGGGCGTGTTTCGTTTCGATAAATTGCGCCAGTGAATAGCCACGTTTCCCATGCCAGCATAGCATCCGCCGGGCGTTGCATTTTCGCCCGCTAATTTCTTACTGGGGCCGTGCGCTGTAAAGACAATAAAATAATCGCGGTTGGGGCGGGCACATAGGGGTTTGCCATTACCGCACCGGGCGCAACCTATGCCGGTGGTTTCATCCGGGCACCGGACGCCCCGGGTGCCACAATCCGCCTGCAATGTCTTTTTATTTTTGTTGCGGTATCTATCCCAATAATCATGTTGCACCACTGTTACGGCGGCGGTGCCAAAAGACATAGCATTAGCGGCCATATTTGGCGTTACGGCGGAATAATTAAAAACACACTGGTTTTTGTCGCCAGTGTTTTTCTCGGCCCAAAAGTCGGGCATAAAATGCGTGAACAAAAAAGCGACGCCATTTTTCGGTACGCTCTCCCGAACGGCCTTCTCATATTCCCGGTCTATTTTATTGCCCGTGGTTACGTTAGGTTTAAGGGTGCAACTATTGGGACACGTTCCGTACATGTTGCCAGGGGCGGCCCTATATGTGACGGCAAGGCCTGCGGTTTTCTTTGCGCGGCTAGTTTCAGTACAATTTAACATAGTGTTTTCTCCTGTGTATGGGTTAACTCCCATACCTTATGCCAAAAAGAAAAGCCCGGGTCAAGCCCGGGCCTAAGTTTTATTTTTGGATGGTTTTAGGCATTGGGCGTTACCGCATCAAACAAAGAGACGCAAGCTAGCATGCTATCGGTAGGCACCGTATCGAACACCAATTTAAGAGGGTGTTTCCGATAGGTTTTCATAAACTCCGGCGAGGCATATTTTAGATACATCGTATCCAATAATTCATCCCGGTAAACGTCGCCATATTCCCAACGGCCTAACGTGCCATCCGAGCGGCCCGCAATAAACCATGCCGCATGCTCCGGGTTTTTATCCTCGTCTTCTGGCGAGGCATAGGCTTGCAAGACGCGCTGTTCTAAGGTGCCAATCCAAGGGACGGAATGTTTGGGGTTAGGTTGTCCCACAAAAATTGCATAGGGGTCATCAATGTCTCTCAAGTCAGATAATAAATGGCTCATATTTTTTCTCCTTCATAGATAATAATTTCTTGTGCAGTCATGTCCTCTTGCAAAAATCCTTTTTTGTTTTTTACAACGGGATACGCGACAGCCGTTAATTTCACGGGCTCTTCGAGCCATTTTATATCAAGGTTTATTGAATGAGATTTATCGAGGGTGTCTATCCAAATATCCCCGCCCAAAATCTCCTGTGAAAACCCGTTATCAACAGCGTATTCAATCTCGCTCATTAGAAACTTAATTACAGTAGACATTAAGTTTTCTTTTAGCATGGTTTTCTCCTGTATGGGTTAAAGCGCATACGTTATGACAGAAAAGAAAACCCGGGTCAAGCCCGGGTCAAGTTTTATTTTTTCTTAGCGTCATCCCTTTTCTTTAGAAGGTCATACGCCTCATCAAAAGATTTAGCAGTGCCCACTAAAAACTCCTACGGCGGCGGGGCGTTGTCCGCATCTTTCTTGGGGGTGGTGTGTTTGCGTATTTTTTCCAATCCGGCCCGTACAACAGGCGTCCAATTAAACTAAGCAGAAACATTTATGTCTCCTTTAATTGGGTCAAACATATAGTTTACCGGATCGTCGCTTTCCTCAGTTGTGAAATCAACAGGCATGGTCCACATCCCAAACCTACGATCAGCACTAAGCCGAGCCTCCTCTTGGGTGGCAAAGCGCTGGCCGTTAAAGACCCTCTCGTCGTCGTTCATAATGAACACTGGTTTCCAAGACATATTTATTCTCCGTTGTTGTTTAGGGACGAACAGGGTATGCGATTATCTAGGACAAATCAACCCCATAATTTCATCCCAATTAAACGGCTCTTCTACCAAAAGATTTGGCGGGCACTTTATCCCTTCCATCCTGGCGTCAATCGCTTTGGACGCATGGTATACTCGGATCGTGTCTTTTTCTTTCTTGGTGGACCTCCTAACCAAAATCCAAGCACTGCCGTTCTTATGGTTATCCATCCAAGTTATCTGATGGGGAGATAGATCTATCGCTCTACCGCCAGTATGTTTTAGCTCTACAAAATGAAACAGGCCGTTCTCATCTTGTAGGATGACATCAGGTATCCCCGGCGTCGCCCAGGTCTCCAGCCTCGTCATCAATAGTTTCCTCTGGCTCTTCGTCACGCCCTCTTTCATCAGCTTCCACAAGCCGCTTTCGCGCTTTGCGGCGGTTCGCGGTATTGTCCGGCTCTTCGGGAGTGATATCGATGGTGATGGGGGCATAGCTCTGCTTGATCTCCTCTAAGGCTTTTAACACTTCATCTTTAGACATGGAATCGATAGACCCGTGGCGGATCTCTGACTTGTTCACGTATATGTCTCCTTGGGCCTGCCCACGTCGATACTCGGCTTGTACGGCGGCGGAGTAGGCACCGTTCTGCAATGCCATGTCACGGATCGTCTGAAGGTCTCTCAGGTGCCTTTGATAGGTCACCCCAAACTTTACGTCTAGCTCTTCACGATATGACCGGATGGCGGCTACAACATGAGGGCTCTTGTCAGGGTTGGTAAGCTCATAGGCTCTACTGTGGGCACTACTAGCGGGGTAGCCAGCGTTGATGGCCGCCTCTCGCAATGTTATCTGCCCGTCCTTGCTCACAAGCTCTTTTACAAAAAGCTCCTGCTTACGGGTTAGCTTGGTATTTACAGTTAAAGCTTTACGCCCACGGGTCTCAACCCAATCGGGATCAACGTCTTTTTTCTTTACAGCATGCTTGCCCATTTTCTTCACCGTTAATTTACATGAGGCTTACAAGTTTTCTGCCTTATATATAAGGGGGGTTCAACCAAATTTTACAAAAATTGACTTCCAAAAATCTTTTGAATGACTTGGAGTGGAACAAATGGAACACTTTTTGGACTTAGTGGAACACGATTTTTCAACTCCACCAAGGGATACAGAGATTTGTTCCATTTGTTCCACGTGTTCCACCCCAAAAATAATTTTTTTCAAAAAAATAATTTCTCCCCTATATATATATAGCGATTTGCCTGGAACAGTTTAAGTGGACCGAGAGCCGTGATTTAGGGTTATTGGTCTAAGCGACCATCTCTTGATACGTTTCTAACATTTCAACTACTTCTTCCCATCCAAAGCATGCGTGATCCCCGGTGAAGGGATCGTCGTCGTCGGATATAGAAGAGGGTGGGTAGACAGTCATGTCCGTGTAGCTCATAGATCGGTACACCTCTATGTCTGCACCAATCTTCTTGCTGATGCGGTGAGCCTTCGCTCGGATAGCGGCGTTAGGGTCTTTCTGCTTCGACACATCTGTGTCTGGCATTTTGACGTTATCTGAGGTTAGTTCAAAGACTTCAGCGATACGTGCCCGTCGTTTCACTTTCGGGTGCTTGATAGAGACAATGCCCTCGGATGCGATACGACCACACACGTAGCGATTGCCACTGATCAATTGCCAGTGCCACCCTGCGACGACCAAGAATATTCGGTCTTTGCGCTGGCCGTGTGTAAGTCGAAGCCAGTGCGCCAGGGTGATGCCCTTGGACCGCCCAAACTTACAACCTTCGGGCGGGGGTAGCATGGTCATTTGGATACCGCAGTCGTTGAGGACACTTTCGACCTCGCCTGTATGCGTACCTGTGACCATCCGTCTTCCGGTTTTCATTCGGATCAGCCGTGCGGCCTCTCCGGTAGTCAGGTCGGTGACGGCGGATATTACGGAAGGACCGCAATATCGGTTCTTGTCTTTGCCGTGGTTGACGGCTTTCAGTTTAAGCTTCATTCGATTCTCCAATCGTTAGAGGATCTCGGTCCGCTTAAACCGTCCCAATCATATTCACAATGTACAAGAGCGTGACGGGGTTCGGCCCCCGTTCTTTCAATATAAGAATTATCGCATATAAAGGTTAACAAAAGGTTAACGTAATTAAGAGAGTTAACCTATATCTAGTTAAGAGTTAGGGTATTATTGCATACCAGCTATGCGCTAAACGCATAACCCCACCAGCGTTGCATAGATCACTGGTGGGGTTATCACTTCGACACGGTTACATCCTTGGCCGCTCACTATGAACTAGTCGGAAAAATATTCAAACCCGACTTACTGAGGCCCACGGCACTTCAGGAATGTTTCATGGCTTTCGCACCGCTAAGAGAAAGCAAGGTACGGCCCCCCATGTTAGGGGGCGGTAAGGGCCTCAACTTAAAATGGTGGGTAGAGCTTGTCCTCCTCTATTTCGTCAGCCTGCTTCCGCAGGGCGTCGGCTCTAGCAAAATCTTTCGAGCGCCACTCTATTTCGGTAGCTTGGCGCAAGAGGGCCTTTCGACGTTCCAGGCCCGTGGGCCACGTTTGTGGGTTCGTGGGGTCCGCTTTTTGCCACTTGAGGACCGTGTCACGACCTTTGGTCATTATATCAAACATCGTCGTCGCTCCAAACCGTAGACTTGCCGTTGCCTAAGAGAGCCGCTAACCGTTCTTTGTTGGTCAGCAAGTCATCTATCCGGGGTGGTTTTTGACGGTTTTGACGACGCTCCTCGGCCCTTGAGATGGGAGCCCTGCTCGTTATCCTTTCGAGGCGGTTTATAGCCTCGTCCAAATCAGTGGCAGTCTGCTTTAAGGAATGACGTATGAGGTGATCGACGGGGTCTAGTTCATCGTCGTCCTTCTCTGATGTATCAATGTCCAAGAGCCAGTCGGCACTTACGTCGAGGGCCTCGGACAGCGGTTTGATATACTTGCTACTAGGCATCCCTTTATCGTTAACCCAAAGGTTCAAAGATGGTTGGGCGACGCCCAGGTCGCGTGCTAACTGCGACTGTGTGGTTTCAGCGCGTTTAATTGCGACACGAAGCCGTTGGCCGAATGTCCAGTAATGACCGAAGGGTATCGCTGTTGGTTTGGAATTATTTTTCATCGGTCTCGACCTCCTCGACAATCTTATCAACGGCCTTGGACTCAGCGTCCAAATCTTCGAGGGCCTTGTACACGTAATCGCACCAAGCGTGAGTAGCTTTCCAACGCCCGTCGTTAAAGAGACGCTCCATTTCAAACCAAGCGTCTTCCGCCTTTTGGATTGTACGAAGCTCAACGGAGTAGGTGTTAAGCAGTTCGCGGTTTACTTGGCGCATGCAGTTGATGGCGTCAAAGATAATCTTGCGCTCATCGTGGTTTAGTCTAGCCATTTCAGTTCTCCATTATTGATATGGGACGGCTCTTATAAACCCTCACAAAATAGGTGTCAACTATTTTTTTCTACCATGGTTTGGATGGAAGTTTTTCTCGCGCTCGGCTTCGCGGCGCACCCTTACTGCTTCGTCAAAGTCATCGAAGTGTCCGAGGATCGTGGTCTCATAATCGGAGGTTATCTTGGCTCTCCACCTCCGGCGTGCCTTGCACCAACTGACGCCGGTCACGCCAGATACATTCTTGGTGTTCTGAGCCTTGTTCTTGCCGTTGGTCCCCGAAGACACGTCACGGAGGTTTTCGATGCGGTTATCGGAGCGATTGCCGTTGATATGGTCGATAAAGCCCGTGGGCCAAGATCCGTGGGTAAAGGCCCACACCACACGATGGGCGTAGATATGATATGTTTTATTTTTCCAACGCAGGTAGGGGTAGACGTAACCTTTAGGGTCCACTGTCAAGAAGGGTTTCCAAACTACCAGGGGCCCGTCCTTGCAGGCGCGGTACACCAACCCGGCCCGGGTATCGCATCTAAATTTATCGAAGACTACCTCAACGGGGCATACCATGGTTTTCAGCGTACCCGTATTTCAGGTTCGCCTCTTTTCTTACACGGACGGCGTCCTCCAGTTTTTTAAACTGCCCTAGGAAGATGCGTCGCTTATTGTAGTGGATCTCAACGTGCCATGAATTATTCCGTTTCACTTTGTAGATACCGTTGTAGCCGGAGGAATTGTTCTTAGATAACTTCCGGTTTCGTCCGTTCTCAGCGTTAGTGACGACGCGAAGATTGACGATGCGGTTATCGGCCCGGTCACCGTTGATGTGGTCTATCTGGTTCTCGGGCCACGTTCCGTGGACGAAGGCCCACGCAAGACGGTGCGCTCGGACGCGCTTCTTTCGGCCATGGTAGTTTAGTTGCACGTAGACGTAGCCCTGGTCACCCGCCTTTAATTCTTTACCCCCAAAGCGGGACGACCATGCCTTGCAGTATAGCTCAGAGAAAAAATGATTAAGGGGCCGCTCTTTCTTCCAGCGAAAGATGCCCGTGTCGGGATCATAGTCAACCGACTCTTTTAAGAAGGACAAGAAACTGTCCATAAAGTGTCACCCTGTCTTAGACCAAAACCAACTATATCACGCTATGTTTGATTGTAAGGTTTTGTCTTTCAACGTAAGTGACAGCTTACGTTATCACATTATTTTTACAAGCTCACGTAACAATTTATGTATTTTGCCTTGGGTAAGCTCAGTCTCAATTACGAGGATGTTACCTCGGTGGACGGTGAGAACTTTTTTTTCGCCAGACGGCACAAAGGAGACATACACCTCCTCCTCTTCTTTTTTCTTTTCCATGACCTTATGGAAAGAAGCGTACATTTCTTCTCGTGAACTCACCTAGTCGCTCTCCGGCATTTTAAGCTTCCAGATAATGTACGGGTCACCACATTTACCTGTCTCAGGTTCACACAACTGCCCAGGTATTGATTTGGCTGTGGGGTCTAAAGACTGCATACCTACATAGTGCCACTTTGCACCTTGCTCCATCTCTTCAAGAGCAGTCTTAAAAAACTCTTTGGCGTCGTCCGACACAAGCATAGTGCCGAGGGATACGACGATAGCGAAAACAGTGTCCATTTTTATCTCACTTATTAATTGTGTCGATTAAGTCACGAAAGGTCTGACTTAAACTATTAAGCGCCTTGTTAACGGCGCTGTCCTCGTGCTTGTTATGGGCGGCTACGTTTAAACCAATGACCCTACCGCCATCATCAAAATCTATCTGCGCGAACAATGTGCCAAAGTCAGTTTGCACTCGCTCGGTCAGGCAATGTCTTCTGCTCATTCTCTATTCTCTCTCCATTACAACAGTCTAAAACTGGTCTTTTACAAACAGGACACTGGTAGTGCCCGTGAACTAAATCAAAACGCGTGCTGTACTGCCCACACCACGGACAGTCTTGAGGCTCTATCATGTGTCTGTGCGCTCAAGACAGTAAATCGCCTCAACGGTGACTTTTGGGCCGTACACGCTATGTGCATATGCGTGCAAGCTAGGTAAGCTCTCTTGCACGTGTTCAACGCAATCTTTTTGGCTCAAGAAGTAAAGAGGTTTGTTATTTAAATGACTAATCTCCAGACCGTGAACACCCTTGGCATCAACCGGGTCAAGCCAAAAAAGTTTTATGAAAATTATGTATTTTGTCATTTAAATAACCTCTGCAAAAAAGATTTTTTACGGGGAAGGGTTGGAATGCTTCCCCAACCGTGAAATATCAACTTCCCTTTTGCCTGCTTCAGAGGAGGAGCTAACCTCGCCCCATCCCCCGCAGACCTCGCACTCGACTTCTTGTGCGCGGATTTCCATCCATCTATCCGGCGTATAACCTCCGACAGAATACTCATCTTCAACCCATCCATCTCCGTTACACTCTGGACAAACTATTATCGAGAGGAGTAATTTTCGTGCAGTCATACGCCAAGAACTCCTCGAAGAAAGCCTTCGATAAAGATCTGTACTAGTAAATCACCCATCATTTGGTTCTCCTTTCAAGCAGAGCTTATAATATCCCATATCTACGTGTCAACAAAAAAAACCCCCGCCTGGGATTATGACGGGGGTTTTGGCTTTAACAATGGAGAACCGAGTTTGAAACTCGATATTAGGAACCTAGAAAATAATGTCGCATACGTCAAGTCTTTAATTCGTCTTCGGACTTTTCTTCTTTAACTTTTTTATTGGGGTTTTCCCACCTGTAAAATATGTGGTTTTGAATTTGAACCACCCTAGTTTTTGTTTTAGCCCACCCTGGATTTACATAGACAGCGTGATAGAAAGTAGACCCCTCAGTCACGTCAAACACCATGCCATCTGCAATCATCAACGCGACTTGTAGAGCCTCTTGTGCAGGCTTTGTATCAAAATCAATCTCGTCACTTTTACCGTCGCAGTAAAAACTAAACTGGCAGCGGTGTCGCACGGGCACATCGGGGCGCGTTTTATATGTGGGACCTTGGTAAACAACCTCACATATGTCGTTTGGAAAACGCTCATCTGCCACACGGTTCATTACAACTGACGCGACGGCTACTCTACCGATAAAGGGCTCCCCCCGGGCTTCAAAAAAGATAGCTTGGGTCAAGCACATTAGGAACGCAGGGACGTTTAACACTTTCCCTGGCCTCTATACTTTTTAAAGCTACGGCGCTTTTGTTTGTTCAAGGGCCGTGTGCGAGAACTCTCGCCAATAGACGTGCGTTTCTTCGGTTTAAGGGCTCTATATGAAAGAAGCCCTATCCCACGATTAGGTTTAGCCATGGTCTACAGGCTGTAGATCGACTTCAGAAGCTTTACCGGGGTAAAGGTCTCTAAAGGTCTCACTTTCTGCGTGGATTAATCGAAGCTGACCACTAATTGTGCGGCCCTCACGGGACGCTCGGTTTTTAATTTCTTGGTACGTCTGGATAGGAACCAGTACGCTTTTCCATTTGTTGGTATCCATCACAATCTCCAGTTGATTAGATAAGCGAACATATAAGATATATCAGGGACATGCAAGAAAAAACCCTACGCCCGTGGTCGAGTTTGGACGTAGGGAAGTTTGTGCGGACAAAGACGCCAGGGAGGTGAAAAGTCTAAGCCGCTGTTCCCCAACTCTTGCCAACCTCGACACTACAAGCATTGGGTACTTCAAGAGGTATGCTGTCTTCCATCACCTTTGCGACGGAATCCGCCTGCGCTTTATCTTTAACAGAGATCGCAAGTTCGTCGTGTATTTGAATTAACGGAACTATACCACTTTCGTACACGTTTACCATAGCCTGCTTTGTCATGTCTGCGGCGGACGCCTGAATGAGACGGTTGAGAGCTTTGTAAGTGTATGCCCGCTTGAGACGCGCTGTTGCACCATATTCAAGCACCGCTTCTTGATACGGCAACGCCTTGTTCATCTCAAATGTATCGGGCTCCCATAGGTCAAACCGACACTTGCGGCCCTTTAATGACCGGATAGCCCCGTTGCTGGCCTTGTCGTTGAGCCTGTCTGTGACGCCTCGCATAAGCATTTTCACAAAAGGCACCCGCTCATGGTATTGGTTGATCAACGTCTTGGCATCGTCAAGCGGAATGTCCAATTGCTCAGATAACTTGTTGACCCCCATGCCGTACATCATGCCGAGGTTTATTGTTTTAGCCTGTTTACGACTAATCTGAGCCATGTCCGCGACCATCGTGTGGAAGTCCATGTCGGGATTGTTATTGTACCCGTCCACAAACTCCTCAACGCCCCTAAGTGGGACGTTTCTTGACCGCCCAAACACAGAGGCGTAGTGAACCAAGATCCGTGGTTCTTGTTGCGAGAAATCAATAGACGCCCACTCCTCCCCCTCTTCCGGTAAAAACAAAGACCGGATCATAGGGCCCAACTCAGGATCGCGGGCCGGGATTTGCTGTAGGTTAGGATTGCTCATAGAAATACGGCCCGACACGGTGCCCCCGTCATCAGAGCGTATTTGATTAATGTGCCCGTGGATGCGGCCATCGTCGCCCACATGCTTGAGTATGGTTGCGACAAACGTGCCCTGAATTTTATTCAAGGACCGCGCTTCGACCACAAGCTTGGCAAGTTCGTGTTCGTGGTCCGTCAAGAAGCTCTTAGTGAAGGACGGTGCGCCCTTCTCTGTCTTTGGGTAAGGAATAGATAAATCGTCAAAAGCAGCGGAGAGGCTTTGAGCCGCCCATATCTCTACGGGCCGTCCGACAAGCTTCTTTATCTTACGGTTAACGGAAGCCTCTCTCTTTATCAGCGCCTCCTTGGTGCGCTCTGCGGCATCTAAATCCACACGCACACCCCGCCATGTCATATCGATGAGGCACGGTAGCAGCTTGAGTTCAAGGTCCACGATGTCATGGAGACCCTCTTTACCTATCTCTACTTTAAAATAGTTCCAAAGTTCCAAGGTCAATTCGGCGTCAACCTCGGCGTATTTCCCCACGTGCATGGACGGCATCTTCCACATTTCCGCCTTCGGGTCCAAGCCAAACGCCCGTGCCGATTCGATCAACTCTTTCTCAGACTTGACCTTGTTTAGATAGTCATAGGCAACGCTGTTTAGAGAGAAGGACCGTCTATTTTCATCCAACAGACTGGCGACAACCATCGTGTCGATGATCCTGCCATTGACTTCAATGCCATGAGCTTTAAGCCAGCCCACGTCGTATTGAGCGTTGTGGAATATCTTTTCGGCAGGGCACTCACAGACCTTCTTCATCCACCGCTCTACAAGTCTGCGGTCAAGATTGCCGCCCCCTAGATGGTTGACGGGGAAGTAACCAGACCAGCCGTCTATGGCTACGGCATAGCCTACCACCTCCCCGTCTTTACGCGCCCAACCCGGTCCCAACGATTTAAGGTTAGGGTCACGTGTCTCAAGATCAATTGCGATTTGCTTTGCATCAAAAATATCCGGCAGGTCCACAGGAGGAACCCACTCTGTTTTTAAACTGCCCGTCAAATCTAAAGCCATTTGTAATGTCATGCTTACACCTACTCTACTAGATAAGACTCCTTAACCGACTGCGGAGACATTAAGAAAAGTTGTTGCTTGGTCCGTGTAACGCCCACGTAAAATGTGCGGTGGAGATCATTGTCCCCCTCCTGGCTAGCATTGGATTCCCGGACGCTGGCATAGCTTATATCGGTATAAAGAACGACATTATCTGCCTCGCCGCCTTTCGCACCGTGTATCGTAGATAATGTAATGCGGGGCCTCTCGCTAATGTTCTCGCCACGGTTTTCAACGGCGCGAAGATATACTCTGTGGGCTTCTGGCATTTTTGTCAGGACCGTGTGCCACGGTTCGGCATGGTCGGCTAGCAGACCTACATTCCTAACTAAATCTTCGTAGGTCACGAGGTCATCGTCCTCAACCTGAGCGGCGGCTTTAAAACCACGCGCTAATCCGTTGCCTACGTGCAGATAGCTATAGATTGCGCGAACCTCCTTGCCGTCTATGTCTTTGTCGGCTTGCAGCTTCTTCCAGGCTGCTATCGCCATTAGTACCTTTTCTGGTACTGATTTACGGTTTTTCATCTCGTAGAACAAGCCCGCTGTTCTTATTTCCTCCTCTGCGTCGTCTAACATATATGCGCATTGAGCTAGAATGAGCCACGTCCCTTCTTCAAGATCGTCAAGGATTGAACGTATGGAGTGTACATAATGCACCTTTCCGTACCCCTCTTGCGGTGTGTAGGTTTTTGGGTAGCGGTCAGATATGCGAGACGCGATAGTTTCCGCTAAAGCATGCACGGCAACAGGCACTCTCCAGCTTTTAGAAAGCGTCTCAGATGCCCCTGGAAGCTCCAGAAAAGAGTCCACGTCTGCCCCTGCCCACCTAAAAATAGCTTGGTCATCATCGCCTGCCACAATCACCCGGTCAGATTTATCGGCTATAGCTTGTACGACACGCCATTGCAGCCGCGATAAGTCCTGGGCCTCGTCCACAAACACAGTGTGAAAAGACGGGCATAGCTGGTCCGCTTGCTCTAAGAAGACGGTCAACATGTCTGTAAAATCAAAAGAACGTGTGCTTTTGCGGTAGTCCTCGTAACACTTCCAAAGGTAAAGTATCTGAGGCCACGGATACTTATAGGCTTCCTCCCAATTGTCGTAGGCTTGACGTATCGTGATCTGTTTCAGACGGGCCATGGTAATTAAGCCAAGCACTGTACGGACGTCCGGTAACGCAGTAGAAAGATTTTCTACAGCGTCGGGATCTCCGGGCTCCCACGTAAAGTTAAAGTCGGTCTGGTCAGACAACTCTCTCCAATTTTCCTTCGACATAAGCTGGTCAAAGTTGATGCCTGAGTGTCGAAAACAAAAACTGTGCAGTGTTCTAAAATGAACGAGGTCCTCATGGTCAAGCCCGAAGCGCGTAATAGCGCGGTCTTTAGCCTCATTCGCTGCCTTCCGAGTGAAGGCAAAGAAGCCAATCTTATTGGGCTGCACACCCTGCATGACTAAGTCATCAATCTCGTTTAGAAGGCGGGTGGTCTTACCTGTGCCGGGTGGTCCAAATATGCGGAAGTATTTCGACTCAGAAAGGGACATCATCAAACTCCTTTTGCTCAAAGGGTGTGCCCACGTCCACCTTTCCAGACACGAAGGCAGGTATTTTGTAGACGTTAACCGTTGAGTCCTGAATGCGGAGTTTTGAGTGAACCCCTCCTATCTCTCTCAATCTTTGTGCGACCTTCTGGCGCTTATATTCAAAGAATTTGTTACGTTGCAGGTAGGATTCCAAGTCTCTTAGTCGGAAGTAACTTGTAGCGGTCTCGTCTTCGGTCCAGGGCTTGCCCAGCAAAATTTCTTCTTTGCTGTTGGCTTGTTGGAAATGAACACAAAAGTCACGAAGATATTCATAAAAGATACCCTTGGTGCTTTCTTCTTCGGCTACAGGTATGACTGCGGCGGCATTATCTCGAAGTTCTGACAACAGCGCTGCAATTCTTGTCTCCCAAGTCTGCTTTGTAGAGGTGGGCGGCAAGAAATTTAACTGCTCCATGCAGGCTTTTTGGAAGGAGGGCTGCGACATAAGCCCCTCTGTATCGAGTTCGATGGGCGTGCCGTTTACGTCTAAGAACCAAATAGGCGGATGACTGTCGTACTTCCTCAAGTTTGCCATTGCAGCAGAGGCGGTGCCGCCAATCCCAAACTTTCGCATCAGGCAAGTGGGCCTGTCACAATACGAGTTAATAGGTGCGTCGTTGCATTTGTAAGCGTAGTCTTTCTTCTTTAGCTGGTTTACCACTACACCTATTTCGGTTAGTCCCAGTGGTGGGTTCACGTAGGCCATGTTCCACTGCATAAGTTCCGTTTCCCAGGAATCCGGGTAAGCTTTCTGTAAGTATACGCCTATGTTAAATAGACCGTTGTTGCGGCCACCCTCAGATATCTTCTTAGGTAATAAGACCTGTAGACAGGGAGGACCGTCCACCAAGAAGTCTTGCTTTTCGACAATGCTCAAAGCTTCAATCTGCTCGGGCGTCTTCACCCTCTTCTTATAAAGCGCCAAAAATTCTTCGAGCGTCGCGGCGCTGCCGTCGTCGTTAAAAGCGTGACGCAGACTGTCCTCATGGCTGAAGTAAGGCAGATTGATGGCAGACCCTACGTCTCCACGGTCTACGCTAATTTGCTCCTGTTTTGGGAAAATCTCAGCATCCCCAAGGCCCATGCCCGCCGCAATCTTGCGGAGGGCTTCCCTCATCTTAGCCGCTGGCATCCACTCTTTACTGAATAGATAACAGTGAGCGCCGCCGCTTTTCGAGCGGTCCACAATGAGGGGCAGCTTCTTTTCGAGCAAGAAGTCGATTATCTTTTTGTGATCTAAGGGGTATTGGTCTATGTCAATACACCCAAACTTAACCTGGGACTCTTCATTTAAAAGAAAAATACCTAACGACGACTTACCTGCTAGATGCGCCTCATAGTGATCTAAGGTCAGCGCTTCGCGTTTCGTCTGGTATGTTCCTTCATTCTTACCTGCGCCGTTCTTACCCGCTGCCGTCATCGTGATATACGCTGACGAAAGCCCTTGGAAAGCCGCCGCGAAATCTTTCACGTGGTCCATAATCTTTCCTTAAAGGGAAGGGGGCGACTTGCGCCGCCCCCAATGAGTTAAAACGGTACGTCTTCAGAGTTGCCGGTTGATCCGGCTTCGTTCTCGTGTTTAACGACAACCTCACCTGACATGATAGTATCGTGAAAATCTTTTGCACGAGAATACAATTGAGCGTTGTCAATCATGCCTTCCCGGGAGATTTCCCAACCATGCCACGAGCCTTTTGAGTTTTCTTCTGCGCTCGTCTTGAGGTGATAAAGGTGCGAGAACCGTGGTGGGGTAAACGTGTTCCCGTTTGCCCCGGTTACTTGCACGGAGGCCACCATGGAGTTCCACTTCCGGCTCTTCTTCAACTGCGTAGATTTCATCGCAATCAAAGCAGTTTCGGCGCTACCATCGTCGTTGACCACCACTACAAAATGCTGGTGTGTCTCTTCGATGTAATTACCGTCGCCACCTACAACGTAGTCCTTATTGTCTTCCTTAGACCGCTCCGTCTCAGGACGACTTTCTGTTGGAGCATAGACGTTGATAGGTGCACCGGAACCAGACCCCCTGGGGGCCCATTCGATAAAACGCTTCTGGTAAGCGCATGGCACAACTTGAATGCCGTCTTTGCCTTTGTACACCTGACCAGTGACGGTATTGTAAATGTCCCCCTTACGTGCGTCGATATCAGGGTCATCTAGTAGAGGATCAAGGCCGCTCAAGATTTTTAGAAAAGGAAGGGCGAGATCATCCTGCGTCAGGTTTTCAAGGCCCGCAGAGGAGTCACCCTCGAACATTGTCAGAAGGTCGTTTGCCTCACCGACCTCTTGTTTACGCTTTTTAGCTACTGCATTTGCCATGATTATTTACCTCCTTTAATCGTGGCTCGTTGTCCAACCCATGCACCGAAAAGGTCCATAGGAAAATCGTCACCCGCTTCAACACGTTCTTTCACAAAGGCCCGCATGGTTGAGGGGTGTACTTCTGTCTTCGCTTCCGCCGTGTAGCCTTGCTGCTCGGCCATTTCGTAAAACTCCTTCGCTTTGGAGTCCTCCTCCTGACCAAAAGAACAAAACACGGTGTTCTTGATTATGTCGCCATAACCTTCCTGACGCAGCCAGTCGTAAACCTTCTCACGGTTTTCTTTAAGCGGCGACGCCGAATAGGTTTGTTTGACAGTAATCTTGGAGCCGTCATCCAGAGTAAACTCGGACATACCCAATTCAGCGAAGAGAGCGGGCATGACTTCATCAGTCAAGCGACGGTGTTCCGCTTCCTTCTCTTTTAAATCCTTTTGGGCCGCCTCTATATCTTGAGCCGCCAATCGGATTTGCTTTGCTGTTTGGGAGATACTGGCAAGACCGTTTTGTCCTACCCGTTCGACTCCGCTTGTTACGGAGTCCTCAAACTCTTTTTCAAGAGCATCAAGAAGATCAAATTTTTCTTCCATAGTTCACCTTTCGTGGTTCGTGGTTAAAGTCCCTGTCGAGACTTGACTTTGCGCTTATACGCTTATATCGTCGCATAGTCAATAGGGAATTTTATTGTGGAATATACTTTTAAAACAGAGCCGTTTAACCACCAGCTTACCGCGCTCTCGGACTCGTGGTCCGAGGAGTATCACGCGCTTTTTATGGAGATGGGCACTGGTAAGTCAAAGGTGATTGTTGACACGATTGGCAAACTTTACGGTCAGGGGAAGATCAAGGCGGCGTTAATCGTAGCACCCAAAGGGGTCTACGACAACTGGGTCAAGAAAGAGATCCCCCAACATTTGCCAGATTACATTAACCGTAAGGTTGTGCGGTGGACGCCAGCTAAGACAAAGAAGTTTGAAGAAGAACTCCATGAATTAATTTTAAGCCCCTTCGATGGAATTAAGGTATTTGTAATGAACATCGAAGCGTTCTCTTCGGGGCGTGGGGCGCAAGCGGCATACGTCTTTTTGGAGCGCAACCCCGACAACATCATGGTTGTCGATGAGTCCACTACTATTAAGAACCGCAAAGCGCTCCGTACAAAAAATATCGTGCAGGCCCGTGACATTGCAAAGTATCGCCGCATCCTGACAGGGTCTCCTATCACAAAAAGCCCCATGGACCTTTTCTCGCAATGCAACTTTCTGAGCCCAAAGGCGTTGCATTCAAAGAGCTACTTTGCTTTCCAAAACCGCTACGCCCAAGTGCAGCGTCGCACAATGGGCCACAGGTCATTTCAAGAGATTGTCGGATACAAAAGGTTAGACGAGCTTGGAGAAAAGTTGGACCAGTTCTCTTCGCGGGTCTTGAAGTCTGAATGCTTGGACTTACCCAATAAACTCTACATTCGTCGGAACGTGGAGTTGACCAAAGAACAAAGACGACTGTATGACCAAATGCGGCAGCTTGCCCTGTCTGTATTGAGCGACGGGTCTATGAGTACAACGCAAAGCGTCCTGACCCAGCTTATGCGGTTGCAGCAAATATGCTGTGGGTTTGCCCAGCCTGACGACGCACCCTTACAGGAAGTTGAAAGTAACAGGGTCAAAGAACTATTGGAGGTTCTGGAAGAGGTGCAGGGCAAAGCCATCATCTGGGCGACGTTTACGCACAGCATTCGGGAGATCACGCAGGCCATAGCCGAGGTCCACGGTCCGAGTTCCGTGGCATCCTACTACGGAGAGACGCCGCAAGACGAACGGCAAGCAACCGTTGAGAGGTTCCAAGATCCTGATGACCCGCTTCGTTTCTTTGTGGGACAGCCCAGGACAGGCGGCTACGGCATCACGCTTACCGCCGCAACAACCGTCATATACTTCTCTAACAGCTATGACCTAGAGATACGGTTGCAGTCAGAGGACCGCGCTCATCGCATTGGACAAGACAAGCCTGTCACGTACATTGACTTGGTGTCACCTAAGACAATTGACGAGAAGATACTGGACGCTCTTTACGATAAGAACATACTGGCGGGAACGGTGCTAGGTGAAGAGGTCAAGGGCTGGCTATCGTAGTAAGCCCTTCTCGTACCCCGCCTCTTTTGTGTAAGTCAGAACGTCATACCGGGGGTGGTCCGATATGGAGCAATGCACCCACCCTGAGTTGGGGGCACCTTTGATGTAGCACTCTAAGATAAGTTGGTCGAAGTTGAGATTGGCCTCAATCCACGTGGCAAGGTCGTAATTGTCAATACCTGGGACCTCAAAGTCAGCGGCTTGACCCTTGGCATGTTGCGACTTTGCGCTGCTACCGATTAGCTCACATAGGGCCACGGACCGATAGCCGGATGACGGGGAGAACGGAACACCGTAGTGTTCGCGCACAGGCTCCAATATCTCTTCACACACCCTGGTTAAATATTCAATCGACTCCTCGTCAGCGGAGTTATCAAGATTGTTACGCGCTGCGATAGCGCTCTTTTCTAGCTCGGCAAGGGAGAAATGATCTGATAATTGCATGGTTTTACCTATCGTCCGTGCGGCCTAACGGGTCTACTATGGGCACTTCAAAATCCCTTGACCCCCTTATTCTTTCAAGTTCTTCGTAAGAGGGAAGGTTTAAGAGTGAGGGAGGAAACTCATACCCAAATCCTAACTTAGTATCGTCCAAAGCAGAAAGTCCATCCTCTTCGCTCATCAAAGATTCCGCCATTTTTTGATAGGTCGTTAAAACTGCGCGAATTTTTGGATGTTTTAATAATTCATAGGGGTCTCGTCCAAACTGTGACTGAAAATACTCAACAACATCGTTGTTCAACTCTGACCGTTTATGTGGAGCAAAGGGGTCTATATATTTAATCCGATCAAGATCAAGAAGTCTTACAAGAGATTCCTCGTCTAACTCTCGCGTTCCTTTTTCTGGTTTAAATTTACCCTCGGCTATCGCTCTAGCAGCATAACTGTTAGGGATTTTTTCACCTCCTTTAAGATTAAAACCACGCGCATACCTTATTGCGTCTGGCCCAACTTCAATGTTTATTTTAGGAATACTTTTAAGAAGTTTTTCCGCGCCGTGCATTCTAATAATTTCAAAACCCCTGTGAGCCGCTTCGTGCATTGCTATTTCTCGTTCAGCACGATTATTTTCGTCGGGGTTCCTACCTTTAACCATTTTGTACAAGGCGGACTCCGTAGGCATGTAAATAACATCTAAGTCATCTGCTAAATAAGGACGGTCAGACTCTGTAAAAACTTCTCTCCGATTTTTAACAAGATCGTAAAAAGCAAGGTCTTCTCGCGAACCGCCGGGTCCATACATGTCAACTTGTTTTTGTGTCGGCACGTGAGCCGCAAATATACCCTGTGCAAAACCAACCGGCTTTTTACCCGAAGCAAAAAACCTAGGGTCCAAACCCAATGTTTCTACCGGCGTCCGGCCTTGATACTCCATTGCAGCATCTCTGGCAATTCGACTTAGCTCAGTAACGCCACTGTAATCGACATACGCTGGTCGTGGGGGAACAGAGTCATCATGTACAAGGGTTCGTACCCCTTTAAAACTTGCTGGTAAGTACGGTTCGCTCATACCATATCTTTCGAGAGTCGAGTCGGGTATTGCAGGGTCTACATAGTAAGCTTCTGGCAACGTGCCTATGGCTAGTTGAGGGACAAACTCATCATCAACCATCCTAAGTTCCATAATCCCAGATTCGTCGTCATAGGTATATGGGTCGTTATCGTCCATAAAAGTTGCCTAT
>Ga0208919_1000174_pt1 | contig 47507 bp, 47 predicted proteins | sample 4_EtaG_FD_184076 | JGI IMG/M metagenome (GOLD analysis project Ga0208919, IMG submission 184076) | Marine viral communities from the Subarctic Pacific Ocean - 4_ETSP_OMZ_AT15127 metaG (SPAdes) (version 3) | ecosystem: Environmental > Aquatic > Marine > Oceanic | place: Pacific Ocean | collected... | reverse complement strand
CCACCACCGCCCAAACCACCAGAGCCAGCGCCGGAGCCACCCGCCGCGCCAAAGCCAGAGCCGCCAGCAGAGCCAAAGCCGGAGCCTCCAGCGGAACCACCACCAGGGCGGGAGCTGGAGCCGACGCCAGAAGCTCCGGCTGTAGAAACGATTCCAGTTTCAGGACAAATTGGCTGGAGAATTAGCGATCTGGCCGATCCGAAGATTGACAATCAGACGCTCAACAAACTTGAGGATGAGATCAATGAGCTGGCCGGGAACGATCCAGAAATCATGGCGATTGTCACTAACATGGTTGATGTTCACATGAACAGGGCCAAGGCGAATGAAATTGTTCAGGCAAAGGAGACAACTGATCCAGAATGGGACACGGCCATGTCCGAGTGGACGCTGCACGATAAGCGATACGTTGAGCTGAAGCGTGAATTGAGGGAGGCGCTGGGCGAGGCCGAGCCTCTGGCGGAGGGTGAGCCGCCCTCGACAGGCGACACGTTCCTGCCTGTCAGCAATCCCAATGTTCACAAGGGCAATGATTCCTTTGTGATGGGGAGCAAGGAGAGCCGTCAGGATTCTGTTTATGCTTGGGTTCCCACATCGGAGATTCAGCCCAGCCATGTGGGGGATGGGTTCGCGAAGAACGAGCTTTACAATCCGCTGCGAAACACCAGAGATTACTCCGAGCTGCCGTCCGAGAAGGAGAAAGTGCTTCGGATGGCCCAGAATTGGGAACCTTATGCGTACACCTCGCTTGGCCCCAGCGCCGGGGATGGCCCGGTGATGGTCAGTCAGGGTACGGATGGGGTATTTCGCGTATTAGGTGGCAACGGAAGATTCCAGAGCATCCAGCGGCTCGACGCCGACCAGCTCGCCAAGTTCGGGACAGTCCAGAACGAGATGGCGGGTCACTTTGGATTATCTTCGCGCCCTACTGATGACCATCTGCTTGTACGACTGCTGCCTGCCCACGATTTGGCGCAGGCGGAGTCGGTTGAAAACGCTAATACAGTTGTCGATCTGCTTAACCCGTCAGAGGGGTTGGTCGAGCAGACAGATGTCATGGCTATTAACGACGCTGGGCAAGTCTCTCCTGATGCCTTGGCGAATCTTGCTGCCAAGGAGACGCTAAAGGAGCAGCAGGCGTGGTTCACCAAGCAGATCGGGGAACACGGGATCGACTTCAACACGCGCCGCGCGATCGTGGAGGATGGCGCGCGCTTCGATGGTTACTTAAAGCATTTGCTGGCGCAGGGCGCGTTCCAGAACCCGGCACTCACCAGAGCCTACAACGAGCCTAAACTTCCGGCGGTCTACAAGGAGGGTCTGATCGGGGGATCGATCCCGATGGCCTTGAAGCTGCGCGCCAAGGGGGAGACGGCGCTGGCCGACGCCCTGTCGGAGATGGTCAATGGCATTGTGAGTCTGCACAAGGAGGCCAAGGGTCGGGACCCAGTTACGAAGGTCTTCGACAAGTTCTTTAAGCAGGGGCAGGCGAATGAATCGGCGGAGCTGAAGCTCGCGCGGAGCATGGCGGCGGCGCTGGCGCAGGAGGTCAGGTTCACGGCGGGTGGCCGTGTCAGCATGACGGACACCGTGGCTGAATTTGAGGAGTTCTTTGGGGATGTCTACAAGCATATCTCCAATCACGACCCCAACGCGCTGGATTTGTTTCAAGAGCAGAGTGTCCTTGAGATTGTAAGGGACTTTATTGAGTCCCGGCTTGGGCCGGATTACATCGTCCGTGATCCGAATGATCCGTCGCGTTACAAGGTCACACCGAACCCGCTGGTTGTGCGCTGGAATAAACTACGGAAGAAGGAGAACCGAGGCATCAAGCTGACGCAGAAGGAGGTCACGGAGATGCGGATGATCGAGGAGGAGTTGGGGCAGGAATTCTTCTCCTTCGACAACGCGCAGCTCTTGGTTGACTCCAAGTTGGCGCTTGAGAATGAGAAGAAAGCGGATGCCAAGCTCAAGGATTCACTCAAGAAGACGGACAAAAAGGATATTGCCTCCGACCTGACTACCCAGCAGGATATGTTCTCCGACGGGCCGGGCTTTACCCTGTTCGATGGGGATTATCCCGTGAAGGTGGACAATCTGGACAAGTTTCCAGATTGGTTCCCCGGTTTTGAAAACATAGAGAACAATGCAAAACTCAGCAAAGAACCAAAACCAAGACCAAACGAAAAGGTCATCCGTGGAGATCGACAGCTTCAGCTTGGCGGGCTTCTTGACCCACCCGGAGCGAAGCGGCGGACTGGAAAGCCCCCTGCTCGACCTCCCAAGCAAATCATCTCCGCAAGGAAACACCTTGCCCCCAACCGGGCCAACAAGCCCAACCACGTCGCCAAGCTGATCCCCAAGCAGGCGAAAATCCTGCGCCCCCACCAGATCGAGGAGGTTAACCGGGCCTTTGACGCGCTGACACAAGGCAAGGACTTTGCCATCTTCAGCGGTACTGGCGCAGGCAAGACGATGGTGGAAATCTCCATCGCGGCGGCAGCGATCGCCAAGGCCAAGGAGGTGCGCCGCTCGCTGGGCCTTATGGATGAGCCGGGCGTTTCAATCGAGGGAGCCATCCCTCAACCCCCTCTCCAGCCGGTTCTGATCGTCACCGAGAGTGACGGCATCATCAACGACGCCTTTGCGCGTGACTCTGCGATGTTGGGGGTGGAGTTGTGGCGCTACCGGGGCGGCGAGATCAAGCCGGGGCAGGAGATTTTGCTGGCCACTTACACCGACGTCGCGCGCGGGGTGGTCAAGCCAAAGGGCTGGCAGACGGTGATCTTTGACGAGGCCCACAATCTCCGCAACCAAGGCTCCTCCATTCAAGCTCACCGTGGCCGGAAGCTGGCCGAGTCCGCGGATCATGTCGTGTTTGCCACCGCCACACCGTTGGATAAGCCGCACGGCATTTATTATATGAATTCGATTCTGGTGAATCGTGCAGGCGACAGAATTTCCCCAGAGCTGGCCCTGCTCGCGGTGGGTCTTGTAAAGAACGAGACAATCGTCAACGGCGAAACCCGTGTGACGTTCACGCCAGCCGTTGACCCCAAAACGGGAGAGGAGGTTACGTTTGACCAGATAGAACGAAACCTTGAGCGGATGTTTGACAATATAACCCGCGCCGGGCTGGCGGTTAAACATGAGGTTCCGCTCGACAATATCGAGATAGATTTCCGAACCATCCAACTGTCCGCTGACCAGACTGCGACGGTTGAAAAGATCATGCAAATGGCCGCAGAGGAATACGGCAGCAAAGGCTGGCCAGCAGGCGCGGTGAAGCGGCTGGTGATGATGGCTGGCCGTCAGGCGCTGGAAAGCGTGAAGGCTGTTCAAGCAATAAAGATCACCAAGGACACGGTGGCGCAGGGGCGTCAGGTGGTGGTGTTCGCGCAGCGGGTGAACGTGGGCCGATGGGGGCTGGACAACGGGCTGGAAACGATATTCCAGAGCTTGAACAAGGATATGCCCGGCGAAGTGGGCAGGCTGTTTGGTTCAGCGGCAAACGAGTCCGCGAGGATGGCCAAGCAGGACACCATTGAGAAATTTCAAGAGGGCATTCACAAGGTGGTGCTGGCTACGCCGGAGACGGGTGGCACAGGCGTCAGTCTGGATGATCTCTATGGAGACGCGCCGCGCTCGGTGATCGTCATCACCCCACCCTTCTCCGCTCTGGAGTTTGTGCAGATGGCCGGTCGTGTGAACCGCCTGATGACAGCCAGCAAGTCGGAGATGCACATCCTTCACTCCGGCCACCAGCTCGACCAATGGAACAGCGGCATCATCATGGCCAAGCTGAAGCTGCTGGGTGCGTCGGTGAAGGGAGAGATTGCGGATACGGAAGTGGGCCGTGTCAGTCAGGCGCCCCCGGTCAGGTACAAGTCGGAGGCGCAAGTGGACTTTGACGCGCTGGAGGCTGCGGTGGGCGTCGGCACCAACCCGGTCGTGAAGGAGCCAGCGCCGCTGGACAGGACAGCGCCATCCCCGCAGCGGGTGATTGCCCGGCAAGTCAGGCAGGACATCAGCTCGCCGCGCGGCTTGGAGATTGCCGGGCGACAAATCAAGAGCATCAACCACGCTGCGGAGGTGTTCCAAGTGTTCCGCAACCCTTCAATCGAAACCTACCGCTGGGTGCTGATGAAGGAGGGCAAGGTGGTGTCCGTGCAGAGTGTGACCAGCCGGATGCCAACCAGCGTGGCGGCGCTGCCGCCGGGCGCGGCCTCCCTTGAGTCGCTCATCAACTCGTTCAAGGCCCACGGCGCGGACGGGTTCTACATGGTGCATAATCATCCCTCTGGCGATCCCAAGCCCAGCATCAAGGACGGGGAAACAACTCGCGCCCTGGTATCTCATCCGTTCCTTAAACCTTTGTTCAACGGCGCGGTGACAATCGATCACCGCAAGGCGGCGGTTATGGATTGGGAGGGCAAGTGGGATGGTAAGATTATCGAGACGGCTGGGCCGGAGGTAGATCCACTTTTAGGGCCGGAGATTGCCCAGCCAATTGGTGCGGATGTGGTGAGGGATGTGGCTGCGGTTGGGCAGAACATCATGCACGGTGAAGGCCATGTGTCGCTCATGTACACGACGACCACCGGCCATGTGCGAACGCTTGCCGAGCTGAATCTCTCCACTCCTCTGGACGAGCTGGTGGCCTCGATCCGCCGGGAGGCGCAGCAGGCTGGTGCGGCTCAAGGTGTAGCCTACTTCAAGGGTTCTCTCTCGCCGGAGAAGGCCAATCTGCTGGACACGCTCATCGAGGCAGGCGTGCTTGCCGATGTGATTACCGGCGGAGCCACCCCAACCAGCCGCCGAGCTTCCTTGGGGTTGCCTGCAAACGATAAGTGGTTTGGCCAGCCGCGCGAGCAGGCCAGCTTGATGGTGGAGGACAGGCCGACGCCTAAAATAACTTTCTCTGCTGCGCCAATCAAGAAGGGTGGCGTGCCAGAGGTCGTCAAGATGGAGCTGGGTGGTATGGATCACATCAGCCCGGTGATGCTGCCGGAGCTGGTGGCTCTGGCCAAGGAGCTGGTGGGTGAGCTGCCCAAGACGCGGAAGCTGCGCGGTGGGACGGCTGGCTTTTTCAGGTACGGGCCGCGCGGGATTGAAATCCATCTGGATCGCTCGATCTTCCTCGATCCTGTCACCGCCGCCAAGGTGCTGGCCCATGAGATTGGTCATCTGGCTGACTACATCCCAGACCAGCACTTGAAGCGGGGCAACATTCTGGGACGGCTGGCCTCTTTGACGGGATTCTTGAAGAAGACTTTTCCCATAAAACCCGGTGGTGAGGGCTTGAACAGGGGCGACCGGGCGGCTCTGCGGCGTCAGGCCGAGCGGGAGAACGGTTCGCGCCCCTCTGGTCAGCCAGCGGATATGAAGCGCTGGCAGGAGAGGGTGAAGAAGCGCTACGCCGAGCTGGTGGAGAAGGCCATCAAGAGCCGTGGGCTGGCCGAAGCGGATGTGATCGCGCAGGAGCTGATCGATCTGTCCGAGTTCTGGCATCCGTACAACAAGGAGGAGGTTTCCCCGCACTACATCAAGTACCGGGAGTCGAGCAAGGAGCTGTACGCCGATGCACTGTCGGTGATGCTCAATTCACCGGGTCTTTTGCAGGAACACTCGCCGCATTTCTACCAGATGTTCTGGAACTACATCGACGCCAAGCCGGAGGTGAAGGAGGCGTTCTTTGGGTTGCAGCAGTTCCTTAATAACGGCCAGTTCAGCGTGGCGAAGGCGCGCTCATCCAAAACTGCGGAGGCGTTTGAGAAGGGCGATGCAATCCTCGCACGCAAGCTGGAGGAGGCCGAGCTGCGGCGCAGGAGCTGGAAGGGGTATATGCTCGATGTCATGCAGGCGTTTGATGACGCTCGCTACGCCGCTGTGCAGAAAGTTAAGGAGGCTATTCGCAACGGGGCCGATGTCCCACCGAATCGTGATCCCCGCAATTTCTTTGAGCAGGAGTCTCTGGTGGACAATCGCAACCGGCGGATGATGAAGCTCATTCACCGCAAGGTCGTCAACGAGCTGGACGAGTTTAAGATCGACACCAACCAGTTCGGGGAATACCTGATGCTCCAGCGGATCGTCAACGAGCGCTCTGGGCTGGCCAACCCGATGGGTCTGGAGCCGGTAAGCGCCCAGCAGCAGCTTCTCAATATGCGCCTGCTGATGGGCTTTGACCGCATGACCATCATGGAGCGCGCCGCCAAGGCGTTCCATGAGATCAACTTTGAGATTGTGAGGGAGGCGGTGAAGGTCGGTGCGTACAACCAGCGCACCTTTGTGGAGAAGATTCTGCCTAACAAGGATTTCTATGCCACGTTCGCGGTTCTGGACTATCTGGAAACCTACATCCCGGCGGGTATCAAGGAGCAGATCGGCACGCTCCGAGACATCGCCAACCCGATGACAGCGACGATCATCAAGCTCTTTAGCGTAAACCACCTGATCGCCATCCAGAAGTCCAAGAATAGCTTCATCGACCTGATGAAGAAGCATTTCCCAACCGAGATCACGCTGGCCCCGACGCGACGTAACGCAGAGGGCCAGACCGTCGTCACCAAGCGTCCCGCGCCCGGCTTTGGTCACTTGATGGTGTTGGACAATGGGCGGCCCAAGTTCTATGAGGTCGAGGAGCATATCGCGTCGGGCTTTGAGAACAAAACGGCTGGGGATTTGGAGAAGGCACTTCGGCCTCTGGATGCCATGTTTCGTACTGGCTTTTACCCGTTCTGGATTACCTACAATATAGCCTTCCAAGCGTCCAACTTGAAGCGGGATTTCAGCCGCACGCGCCGCAATCTGAATGTGGGTTCGATCAAATTGGGCAAGGCGTATGTCAAGGCGCTTGCGCCAGCTTTCCGGCGGTCGTTGGGCAGGAATGATCCCCTTGTGACCGAGTTGATGGAGAATTACGCCATCAGCGACATTGAACTTTCCGCGGTTTCCACCATGCACTCTGGCGAGATTGCTGGTCAGGGCTATTACGAGGATATGCTCCAGCGCTACAATATGCTGCCCAAGGACGCGGATCATCGGAAGATCGTCCGCGGATTTAAGAAAGCATTCAAATGGCTGGAGTTTTCTGGGCAGGTCGGTGAATCCCTGCCGAAGCTCGCGGCTGGCGTGGTCTTCAAGGAGAGAGGCGTGTCGCCCAAGGATTTCTCAATCGAGATCAGAAACTTCGTTGGCACGCCCAATGTCTACAAGAAAGGATCAGCCATCAAGGTGGCGCGAGCGATCGTGCCGTTCTGGAATGTGTTCCTTAAAGGATGGAAGTCGGATTACGAGAAGGCCACCGATCCCAAGACAAGATCAGGCTGGTGGATGAGATTTTCGTCTGGGGATGGGATGTGGGCCATGATGATGGGGGCTGCTGCCGCCGGTCTTTTGGGGTCATATCTCAAGGAGCTGTTTGACGGTGTGAGCGACTACGACATGGCCAACTACAACGTCGTGCCGATTGGCCTTGTGGCGGATGAGACTTCTGATTTTGGCAAGAAAGTCGCGTATCTCCGCATCCCCAAGGACGAGACGAGTCGTTTGATCTCTGGCCTCATGTACATCATGTCGCGGGGCGCGGCGGAGGCGATGGAGAATGGCGATCCTGTCGAGGCAATGAGCAGCGCGGCGACGGGATTGGAATTTGGGGGGGATCAACTGCCGGGATTCAACCCGGTTCTGACACTCCTGCACGGCTGGACGGAGTACGCTTTCCAACGCAACCCCAAGGACGGCTTTGGTGATCGCTCTGTCGTCCCCAGTCGTGAGTTCAGCGCTGGCGGCTTGAGGGGCTTGGACGATATGTTTATCTGGTCGTTTGGGCAAACCGGCTTGCAGGATTGGTTCAGATATGACGCCGACTCTATGGACGGCATCGAGGGTAAAATCCGCACATTTGGTGGCCCCATGAATCGGTTCGTTAAGATCAGCGACTTTGGTTATCGTGAAATCCAGCGCAAGGCCAAGGGTCGGGAGCAGGAGCGCCGGGATGAGCTGTTTCTGGAGTTCAGCGAGCCGGTTCGCGACCTGCACCGGGAATATCATGTCCTGCAATCGATCGGCGCGCCGAAAGGCGAGGGCTACATGGAGGGTGGCCCTGCCATCATGGGAGGCCGGACGGAGCAGCAGAACGAGCGATATTTAGAGCTTATGCCGTTCATCTCTCTGTTCAATGCGGCGGAGCAACAAGTCGATCAGGCCGAGACGGAGGTGGGCCGGGCGGCGGCTCGCCGGGAGCTGGACACGCTGGCCGAGGACTTCAAGAAATGATCGAGGAAGGCGTCCTGTTAGCCGACGGCTTTGAGGATGCTTATCTGGGCCAAGCCCGTCAGGGCGCGACATGGGTAGCCGTCTACGATTATTACAAATGCCTCGAAATTCTAATGCGGCGGGACGGCATGAGCCGGGACGAGGCCAGCGACTTCTTTGAGTTCAATGTAGTCGGCGGATATGTCGGCCCCCAGACCCCCCTCTTTCTGGAGCGTGACTAGAAGTCAACATAAATCGATAGATATTTTCGTCCTGTTTTACGGTAAATATATCCACAACTTTGCAGCATACCTAGTCTAACAGACTACATCGACTGCAAAAGTATTGACACGCCCCGGTCTTCACCCGCGAAACTGACAAAACTGACAAAACCCTTCAGATTGGCACAAATGTGACACACAATTTGCATTTAATTCGATACGGCCCCGGTTTCATTGAGTTTCTCAAATCGTAGAATTTGATTTGTAATCGAACGGTCGTCGGTTCGAGTCCGACAACTGGCTCCATTCTTTTTTACCTTCAATGCCTAATGTTTATTTTAACATTGGGCTTTTTCCTTAAGTAATTCGCTTAAATTAACCCTTGACACTCAGATTCCAGCTATGTAGTTTCTCTTCAGAAGCGATGTAGTAAGAACCAGAAAGAACACTCCATCGCCCTCGAAATTGACACAAAAGTGACACACTAAAAAACATGAAAAACAAGCATATCTACAAGCACAAGGGACACTCGATCACTCTCCGTCGCCGGGGAAAGAACTGGTCGATCAACATGATGTTCAACGGGGAGCGCATCCGTCAGGCGCTGGGCGTCTCTAATCAGGAGGAGGCGGAGAAGTTGGCTAACCCGGTCTTTGAGGCGGCGCTGGCTGGCAAGTGGGAGGCCGTCACCGAGACGAAGGCGGCGAGCGGGAACTGGGCGACGATCGGTCAGGTCGTGGCTGTGCTCAAAGCAAATCAGGAGTTGCTGCCGCTCGCGGATACAACTCTGTCGGGCTACCTCTCCGGCCTTTACAAGATCGCGGGGGTTGGGACGGGCATCCTGTCACCTGACGAGACGGCGACGCCGGAGAAGGTCGCGCAGATTCACGCGCTGCCCCTCTCGGTGCTGAACGCGAAGACGATAAATAAGTGGATGAGCGCCATGCTGAAGCCTGTTAAAAATGACATGAAGGCCAAGGACTCGGTGCATGAGACGATCAACAACAGGCTGCGGTGCGCGCGCGGCGTGTTCAGCCGCAAGACGGTTAAGAAGAAGATTTATGCTGGCTTGAATATCCCGGCGCTCAAGGATTTGAAAGAGACTCCGTTGATGCCGGTTCTGTCGAAGGAGAAATACACGCTCCCTGATGAGAAGGTCGTTGATGCGATCTGGGCCAACGCCGACTCACTGCTGGTGTCCACACCACGCACTTGGTTCTGTTTCAAATTGTGCAGCTATGCCGGGTTGAGGAAGGGTGAGGTTTTGGCGATGCGCTGGGGCTGGTTCATCGTGGAGGATGGCCAGCTTTACATCGTGACGAGAATTGAGTCGGATCACATGACGAAGGGCAAGTCCGAGCGTCGGATCGCCGTGCCGGAGGAGCTGAAGGCCGACTTGCAGCGTGAAGCGCTCAAGCGCGGCTGGCCGATGGGCGGTGACGACTTTGTGGTTCCAAAGGGCCAGCAGGGGCCGGGTCATATCGTGCCGGGCGACAAGGGTTATTTTGGGGATCGGAATGAGGGCAAGACCGCTTGCAGAGGTTTTACTGCTCTTGGTAAATATATGAAAACCCACGGCTGGACGCGCCGCCAGAAGGCACATGAGCTGCGGAAGATATTCGCGACGCGGGTCAATCAGTTCAACAACACGATCGATGTGATGAATGCGCTGGGTCACCGAGACATTAAGACGACAAAGCGCTACGTCATGCCCTCCACGCCCAAGCCGGTCATGTACGACTACGGCTCTAAAACGCAAACTGCCGCTGAAGCCTCATAAGCTCCAGCGACAGCACTTGCAAAGGTCGGGGCGCAATTCCCCGGCCTTAATTTTTCACCATCGGCGTTTGCCCGGTTTGGAGGAGCCAATCGTGCATCTGTGGTTGACATCGTTGACAAAGCCATTTGGTAATATCAACTTCTGCTTCAAGTCCAGCGATCACTGTTTTTAGATAAACCGACTCGGCGTGTTCCTTGGCCAGTTCCTGCACTCGCGCGTGCCAAAAGAACCCGCAGGCGAGCGAGGATAGGGTGGTTATACAGCAGATTGTGGTAACGATTTTAATGTAGCGACAATTGCTTTGGATGTTGGTTTCGGCGTCGATCTGGTTCTCAAGAACCGTCACGACGCCCCTTGTCATGCCGTCGATCTCGTCTTTCATTTATTTTTTTATCGTTTGAATAGTTTGTCCGACTTCTGGATGGACTCCCTTAACTTTACCTTCAGAGAGTCCGTCTCGGTGTACAGGCGCAGGTCTTTGTTCTCTCCCAGCGCCTCCCTCCGCGCCAAATGCGCGAAGTAGCGGGACAGGGTTAGTCCGTGTTCAACTGCTCTTTTTTTGTACATCAAGAGTTCCTCTTTGTCTAAATAGATGGTGACAAGAGTCTTACCATCTGGTGTTTTATTTTTGCGCTTTGCCATCTATATGATGCCGGGCTACGGCGTTTGTAATGCTTAACTATTAAGTAAATCAATCAATTGTTATTAGTTTCTGCTCACAGGTTATTCACCTTCACAATGAGCGCGATCACGACGACAACGAAAGCCGCCGCCCCTGTTATCCAAAGGGCGGCGGCGATTATTGCGTGTGGGGGCAGTTTATTTGGCATCGTCGTAGATGTACCTCGCGACTTGGCGGAGGCCGTAAGCAAACAACGTCGTGGCGTCAGCGCTGACAGGGAGGCTCTTGCTGACCTTGCCGTCGTCGTTGAGAGTGAAGGCGATCCACTGATCCTCCGCGCCGTCCTCTGTGAAGTGGCTGAAATGCTGGATCATCGGGTCGCCGGAGACGGCGTGGTGGCCGTTGTTCTTGCTCATTCGATTTCCTCCTCTGGCTCGTCCTGTATGATTAGTTGCGGCTCGTCGCCGTCGGTCTTCCAAAGGCTGACCATGTGGCCCTGTCCTTCCTTCGCCCTGCAAGTGACGCGGATGACAAAGCCGAAGCTCCTGATCTCCGCGTGCCAGCCGTCTTCGTCCTTCCATTGATTAAGCAGTTCGCTGCTGTCGTTGTACTGGCCCAGCAGCTCGGCCCAGTAGGTGGCGCAGCTCTGGAACATTTCCGGCCCGTAGTTGTGTTCGCCTTCCATGTTCACGCCGCCCTTTCGGTGGAGCGGCGGCATGGGCTTGGGTACATCGAAGAAAGTCTCTGCGATGGCCTCGTACTTGTCTAGCGCCCTCTGTAGGCACTCCAATTCGATTAAACGGTAAATCATATTATGTTGTAGGGTTGAAAGGTTTTGCCCTTGCTTGGGTGTCGTTTGACATGGGCGTCAACCATGTTGATGTACTCCGATTCAAGGCGGTTTAGGTAGGCGTCGCTGACGCGCGTCAACCCCGCAACCTTGGCCCTCTCGGAGCCAAGGATGCGGGTGCGGGTTTCTTTTCTATTTATGAAGCTCATCGGTGGGCCTCCAGTCTTTTCCAGCTCTTTAGGTGGCTCTTGACCTTGGCCACGGCGCGCTCTTGGCTGTAGTTGGTTGGGACTTTCATGTGGCCGTCCTTCTCGCGTGTGTCGATCATGTCGTTGATGAGTGTCCTGATCGTCGTGTCCGAGTGGTCGCGGTGGGAACAAAGTCCCACCGCTACCATTACGCAAATGTCGCTGATGAGCCAGCGGTTCTTGTTGTTGCTCATGCTGTTGCCTCCTTTGGGGTGCTCAACATTTTGTCTTCAAGGTCGTCCATCTTCCGCATTTGATCCACGGCGCTGTGCATCAAGTTGCGGATGTCGATCTCCCGCGCGTTCCAAGGATCAAGCTGGTTCGCTGTCCACTCCTCCAACCACTCGCAGAACCGCTCTGCGTAGTCGAAAACGATGTCTAAATAGATTCCCCTCTCGATGGTGTCGTCGTAGTCCTCGCGGACTGTCAGCGCGCCGTGAGCGACCGCTGCGGTGATGCCGACAAACTGGAACAGCTCCGGCTCTGATCCCCAGCCGCACTCCGCCAGCCGTTTCAGGATCATCGGGTAGCCGTTGTCGGCGCGTGTTCCCTGCATGATCGTCGTGATTGTGTAGGTGGCGAATCCCACGAAGTCGGCGGGAGACGGTATTGACATCGCAAACGACCCCTGCGCGTCGTCCAGATCGAGGAGGCGAGGGCCGCACCACTTGGTTTCGAGTTCCTCGGCCACCTTCACCGCCTCGTCGTATGTGAATACCGTGTGATCGTCTTGAACGTCAAAGTGACAGTCCTGTGAGCGACCGCACGGTGGTTTCTCGTTTCGCCAGCTCTGAATGGCCACGCTGTAGTGGTACAGCTCGCCGTTTTCTGGCAGCTCTGGTCTTCCGTGCGTGGCGTCCTTAACGTAGTCGCCTTGGCTGTTCTGCGCCGTGATGATTGTCTCGTGGCGGTTGTATGTGTTGTCTTTGGTTTCTCTTGTTTCTTTGTCCATTGTTTTTAGTGATTGCGCCGGGCGGGAATTACCCCGCCCGGCTGGGTTTTTAGATGTTGATCCTGCTCGCCGGGTAATACTCCCGCGCGAGGCACTTTTCCACGTCGATCCGGCCCGTCGCCGTCGCTATGTGGGCGTCAATTGTTAGGCGGTTGCGCTTCAAGAAATCGCGCATGGTCCCGCCCTCGCGGTTGCGCCAGCGGTACAACCCTTCGTCGTTGTTGACCCACTGCTCTCGCTCTGCGTTGTTCATGCTGTGGCCTCCTTTCCTTGGGCTTTCCAACCGTCGTTATACTTGGCCCGGTCTGCCGCCTCTGCGGCGTGTGTGGCGCTCTCTCTGTCCGCCTGTGCGTAGCCGCTAAACTCCTCCAGCGCCGCGAGTGCGTCCTTGTCCCTGATCGCCTCGATGATGGCCTGCGCTTTGCGTTTGCCAAAGGCGATTGCCTTGTAGCCGTCACGGTGGATCTCAATCGTGGCGTGAACCGTGCCGCGTTTTATACATTGGCTTTTTATTATTTTTATCATTGTTTTTTTTAAGTTGCGCCGGGCGGGAATTACCCCGCCCGGCTGGGTTGCTATGCGGTGGCTCCTTGGCGTCTGGATTCTGCGCGCTCGGCTGCTGCCTCTGCGCGGTCAATTCCTGCCTGCTCGCGCTGGTGCATGATCCGATCCAGCTCCGTGCGCGCTTCAGCGTGTTTGCGCTCGATTGTGGAGCGCGTGCAGCGCGCTTTTTCTTTGCCGAGCTGGATCACCTCGCAATCACAATCCGACTCCACGCAGTAGCCGGTAATTTTTCCGCCGACTCCGTGGGTGTATGTGATCCCGTTGTGCGCGCGCGCTGCGCTGTGGATCGTGCCGCCTGCAATCCGATAAGTTGAGATTGTCCAAGCGTCGGTGAGCGTCTCCATCTTCCAGCCGCGTACGCTGCATTTTTCGATGGTTGTCCGTGGTAGTTTTAATCCGCTCATGGTTTAGTCCTCGTTTGGTAGCCAAAGCATTTCAACGGCTCGCTGTCCGAGCATTGTGCGGCCTAGTAGGAATTCCCACTTTCCAATCGGGTGATCGCATGACTCGATGTCCCACGACCCCCAGCCTGCCGGGTGGATGGCGTTCCGATCCATGACTTGAAGCACTGCGGCAGGCGCGCCCGGTGCCGGCCAGCGATCCACATCAAGAATGACCTTGAAGACATCGCCACCGATGAACCCGGCGGAGCGCTTGCGGAGGTGCGGAACGACTGTGATGGCGATCAAATCCACCAGCCAATCGGCTCGCGCCATGTCCTTGGTGATCTTGACGCCCTGCGTGTAGTTGAAACTTTTTAACATCGAATGATGGTAAAAGATTTCGCTTCCCCCCGTAGCGTGCGCGCGAGCTTGAAAGAGCTGCGCCGCATCGCATGGGCCTGTTTTTATTGCGTATTTCATGTTTTTTGCAAGTTGGCAACACCATGTTGCCGCCCCCTTATTAAGCGAACTACTTAAACTGTCAATACTTTTTCAATATTTTCTACATAGTTTTTATTGACTTCACTTTTTTTCGCTTTTAATTGTCCTCCCAGACATGGCAGCGACAGCAGAGAAGCAGAGAAAGATCACCGTCACTTTTTCGATCGATCAGGAGGATTTGGAGCGGCTAAAGAGGGAAGCCGCGAAGGCGGACCGGACGGTGAGCGCCTACATCCGCACGCGCTTGAAGCGCAGCCGGACAACCACCAGGGCAAACAACACAGGCAACCCCGTAAACATTGCCCAAAACGCATGACAACAGCTCAAAAGCTCGCAGAGACAGAAGCAGCCCGGCGCCTTTTTTCGCGTTTGGGCTATGAAATGAAGCCCGACGCCGATGGCGTTAAACACTTTGAGCAAATTAGAGATGGCAAGGCTAACCGAATACATCCCCGCAGGACTGTACAGCGCCCGACAAGCCGCCAAGCTGCTTAACCTCTCCCTGACGACTGTCCGCGAGCGGATGGCATCGGGAGAGCTGGAGCGCTTGCCGCTTGGGGGTCCGCGTCAGAACAAGATCAGCAGCCGGAGCATGAACCGCATGATCGCCGAGCGGCTGGCAGCAGATAGAGCACATAAAAGAAGAGAGACAGCGCCGCAATCGGTTTCGGGCCACAAATAAACAAACAAATAGCAACAGAGCCAGAACCAGCGCCACCGACGACCATTAGACTATCAATCGAGATGCAGAGAGCCAAAACCCTAACAAACAAGCGTATTTCTACCAATTTGTGCCAATTCCGTGCCAATTTCGACCGCAGAGAGCGCCCAGCGCGCGACAAACAGAGAGAGCGCACGCGCCGCCGGGCGCGAAACCGCGCAGGCGGGGGGGGGGATCGCGCGAAACGCCGCCGGGCCTTTCACGACATGGATAGTTACTTACAGAAAATGTCACAAATGGGACTATGAGCGATGAACTGATTTCAGAGGAGGAGTTGGCTCATCGATTGGGTGTCAGCCGAGATGTACTCCGTTCTCATCGTGAAATCGATTTAGTAAAAAACGAGGATTGGAAAAAAAATGGCCGCTCGATTGTGTTCACCACCGCTGGCGTGGATCGCCTTACAAAGTTGATTGGGGTGGATATACCAAAAAAAGAAAAAAACGCCGTGAGCGAGCCGTCAGAGGCCGACGAGATCACCGTGTGGGTCAAAAGGCACAATTTCCCAAACTCAAAAATTGTGTTGGCTGAAAAAAAAAGCGGTGAGGAGGTTTGGGTGAGGGTTAAGGACAATAAGAATTTCAGGGTCATCGATTATCGGGGAGAGCGCATGGAGCTTTCCGTGGTGAAGGATGGAGCTGGGTGGGCGCTCAATCGGCGCTGCCCACGGTGGCCCGGCAAGTGGTGAACGAATGGATCAAAATCGAGTTTCAGAAGATTGTGGAAAGGGTCAACCACAAGCGGAAAAAGTTTCGCTGGGATTGGGTCAAGATCGAGCGAGCTGGCCAACCAGCCAGAGTGGCCTTGGTCGATCCACAGGGCCAGTTGTGGCTCTTAAAGATGAACAAGGGTACATGGATTAAACCGTATGGGGAAACCTCTGACATGGCTGGCACTCAACGAGCAGATCGACAACCCAAGAACAAAGCTGTTGCTGGTGGCAATGGCAGCGCTGGTTAAAGAGGAGAAAGGCAAACCCAACATGGTATATGCAAAAAAAGAAACCCTGATGAAGTTCTCCAGCTTGAGCCAATCCTGCTTCTACAAAGCTCTAACATCGTTAAAAGGTAAAAAGTTAATATCCCCCTGTACCAGCGATTACGGTCAAATATCCTACATACTTAATTTAGATTCTCAAATAGGGAATCATTCTCAAATAGAGAAAGATGATTCTCAAATAGAGAAAGATGATTCTCAAATAGAGAATCCCCTATATAGTAATCCTAATACTAATCCTAATACTCTTATCATAGAGAAAGAATTATTCCTTGAAAGGGTGAATATGGGAGCAGCGATCCCGCCCGTCTGGGCTGGTGAGTGGTATGAGGAGTGTATCCGCAAAGGCCACTTCCTTTACCCCAACGGCAAGATCAGGCCATTTGGGAGCCAACTCAAACACATGATTTCTGAATGCCAGTCTTGGTTTAACAAAACGCAGCGAAAAACCGCGCCGGATTTATCCAAGCCGGAATCCACCTACGAAAAAAGGCAGCGCTACGACGCCTTGGTGCTTTTGCTCAAGGAACACGACGGAAACCCCAAGACGGATGTGAAGGGAACCCCAGATGAGATTAAGGATTACAAGGAGCTGTTGAAGGAGAGAAATCAAGTATTGAATGAAATTGGGAGAAAAAAATGAAGGAACTAGAGACTTTACACTCACTTGAAGCGGAAAAAGGGCTACTGGGCTGCTGCATAGCCGATCCAGCCGCTGCGATGAGCATGGTCATTGACCGCTTGGGAACGGATACGCCCGAAAAATCGTTTTACGACTACCGACACAAGCTGATTTTCAATTCCTTGTGCAAAATGTACACGGATGGGGATGCCATCGATGTTAGGACTCTCAATATTGAGCTAAAAAAGGCCGAGCCAAATACCGATTTTATAGAGTACCTGATAGAACTGGAAGACGCTGCGGTGACGGCGGGATTGGCGGAGTATTATCTTCGTGAAGTCTGGGAACAGATGCAGCGCCGCCAGACGATCCGAGTCTGCAACGGAATTATTGCCGAGCTGAAGACGCCGACGGATCACGGCGGAATATCGCAGATTGTGGATCGGGCCGAGGTGGCGCTGCTGGATGCAAACCTGAAAAACCGTGGCGGCGAAAACCCGTCTCTGGACGAGCAATTGCACAAGTTTGCCGTTGAGATGGACAACTACAAGTACGGCGAAGGACGGATCACGGGAATTTCAACCGGGTTCAAATATATAGACAAAATGACCGGCGGATTGCATCCGACGGAGATGATCGTGCTGGCTGGTCGTCCCGGCATGGGCAAGACCTCGATCGGGATGAACATCGTCGAGAATGTAGCCATGAATGGCGGTTCCGTAGGCGTATTTTCACTTGAGATGAGTTCTCTGGAGCTGGTCAAGCGCCTGATCTTCTCCCGGTGCAGGGGTGACTACCAAAAATACCGCACCGGCTTTCTGGAGAAAAAGAATCTGCCTCCCATATCTCAAGCTGTAGCGGAGTTATCGGGCAAAGGAATCCACATCGATGACGGCAACGGGACGATCACCGACATCCGTGCCAAGGCCAGAAGGATGAAGTCCATGCACGACATCGATCTGGTTGTGATCGATTATGTTCAACTGGTTGCCGGGGAGGGCAAGTATGCCTCCAGAGAGAACGAGGTGGCCAAGGTTTCAATGGGGATCAAGCAACTGGCCAAGGAGCTGAATGTGCCGGTGCTGGCGCTGGCCCAGATGAACAGGGAGTCGGAGCGGGATTCTCGCTCTGCTCCCAAGATGACGGATTTAAGGGAAACGGGCCAACTGGAGCAGGATGCCGACGCAATTATGATGCTCCACGATGCTAGGCCAAAAAATGACAAGGTGGCAGAAGAATGGGAAGCAGCAGGGATCGGAGCCAATGCGAAGGATGGTTGGGACAAGGCGGTTTTAAGGCGTGATCTGTACATCACCAAGCAGCGAAACGGCCCGGTCGGTGATTGCCACCTCCTGTTCCACACATCGTCCATGACATTTTCGGATTTCACCCCTGACGTACTGGAGATGATGCTTATAGAGAAGGGGAAACTGAAGGAGAAGGATTTGGCAACATGAATGTCGATTGGGGTATGCGAGCCTTATTTAGCGTTTCCGTTGAAATGCAAGAGTGCTGGACATCTCTCGCTATCAGCGAAACCGAGAAGTGGGAACGGCTAAACCCAAGGCCACACCCTTTGAAGTATATAATCAGATATAAGGTTCACCCGAAGCCGGTACACCGTAACTGGTGTGGTCAAGGGGAGAAAAAGTGGAACGGCTACGGATGGGAGGAAGTGTGAATTTAGGCAACATGAATAACCTTGCCGCTGATGTGCAAGGGGGCTGGGCAGCTCTCATTCGTGTTCCCCGTGTTGTCATGGGGTGGCCGCAGTCCCGGCGGGTTTTAATCATGTCCCGCCGGGGCTGGAACTTTTGTAACGTTTCAAAACGTCACAATCCCGTTTGTGACGTTTCCAAAACGTCACAACGTCACAGAATGCGAAATGTGGGTTAAAATAAAGGATCAAGAGCCTTCCAATGGCTCGGAGGTGCTGGTGAGGGAGGCCGGTGGGTTGCCGCCCTCTTTGCATTGGATCGGGGAGTTCAGCAGTGATCTGGGTGGGTTCCACATTGTCGGCGGTGGATTTTTGGAAAGCGAGGATGTTTCCTACTGGATGGAAATCCCGCCGCTTCCAAAGGAGAAATAAAACAATGGCTAAAGTAACAAATGGCAGGGTTTTCCGGGTTGAAAATAAAAGCCGGAAATTTGGAGCAAACTCTCATTACAACTTCGTGTTTCTGGAGGACAGTAATGGGGATAACGAAACGCCGTATATGTTTACGGATTCGCAGATAAAAAGGGCGCGATCACGGGCGGAGAAAAATACCGAGGACATAATGAAGAAAAGCGCGTGGGCAAATATGTTGGATTAAGTGAAAGGAAGATAAAATGGCAGATAATACACACGTTGATATTCTAACAGGTAAAAAAGTGAAGACGTCTCCCCGCAGCGCGGCCTATGCGGAGAATAAAAAATCGTCCACTAAACGGAACAACACCCAAGTTGGAAAATACTGGAAGAAGGTTTTTCGGGAGGAGTTGGAAGTCCCTGCCCAGTTGGCCGGGTCGCTGACCTCTTTTCTCACCAAAATCCCGGTTAAAAACAAAAAACAATTAAGAGAGTGGCTGGGCGTACACCGATTGGGGGGTGTGCTTGGGATGCCAAACATGGGGCCAGCCAAGTTGAAATGGCTTCACGAAGCCGCAGAATCTAACGTCGGGGTTAATGGAACGAAAAGCGAACCGCTTAAAGAGAAGACCAGCGATAAAAACCTCAATTACGGCCAAACAATTAAACTCACACAAGAGCAGGAGAACCGCTTTGGGGCTGCTGGAGGCACTAGGATGAAGCATACCAGCTTCAACTCTCGCAATGGCAAGAACCACCCAACGGTTGTGCTGTACAACGACGATGGGATGATTATTACGTTTGGTAAGCGCAAGGCGCAGGCCATCTTGGATGTCGTCAACAATCCGGCCCTGCTGGCCGAGCTGGAGGAGTTTGCCGGGTATTCCGACAGGGATGTCACTCTCCCGTATCAATCGGAGGAAAACGGCGCTGCTCCCTTCCCCGCCGAGGAGCAAAATGGCGTAAAATCCGACCTCACGGTCGGCTTCGATCTGCTGGATGCGATAGTTGCTCATCTGGACGTCCAGACTGAAATGGGCAAGGAGTTTATCATGGTTGCTTTGGAGTGCATCGAGTTGTTCGACAGAAAGCAGCGGGACTACGGCAGCGCCAACATCAGCATGGTCGGGAACGCGGGGTTGGCTTGCCGTCTCATTGATAAAGCCTGCCGCTTGCAGAACCTGATCCAGAAGCGGGAGAAGGATGATCTGCCGCCCGAAAACGAGTCGATCGAGGATTCCTTCTTGGATAGCGCCAATCTGGGCATGATTGGGATTTTGGTAACAAGGGGCTACTGGAAATAAGATTATGAACCATTGGATAGGACAGGGAAGATTGTCGCGCGATCCCGAAATGCGGCAGGCTGGAAGCTCACAGGTTTGCGGGTTTTCCATAGCGGTGGACAGAGGCAAGGATCGTGAGCCGCTCTGGATGAAGTGCAATGCCTGGGGAACGCTGGGCGAGCGCATTCACGGGTACTTCAAGCAGGGAAAACCGATCTCTGTTTGGGGCAGGCTGGAGCCGAACGAGTACGATAGTTCCGGCGGCACAGTCAAGGAGTTCCAGCTCAACGTGGCTGGCTGGGGCTTTGTAAACTTCGGCGCGCCCAAGAACGAAAGCCTTGAGACTCCCTCACCCACCACCGAGGAGACACCGTATTGAGCAAATCAATGGACGGGAAAAATCCTCTAAATCCCGAAATGGTGGAGGAGGCCGGGTTGTCGTTAGATGATGTTTCGGGGTTGAAGGAGGCTGTAGACAGGGGCGCGGCACGCTTTTGGGCGAGACAGGGGATGACTGATCCCGGCCTTAATAGCGGTTACAATTATGGGTCAAAAGCAGGAAAACCTAAAAAAACAGAATAACCCAGCTACCGCGCCTCTCCTGCCTTCCTCCGTGCAGAGTGAACTGTTTTCGGGCGAGGAGTTTGCCTCTGCCCGAGAACTGGTAGAAGCCTACGAGTCCAAGCCGGGGAAGTTTAGCGGAAAGATACTGGAGCGCCGCAAGGAGCTGGTGGAAACGATCCTGATGCACATCGTCGATGGCTGGTCGGCTAGTGCGATTGCAAAGGTCTACCATATTAGCAGAAACTCCATCCAAGCCTTGATTCAGCGCGCCGAGGACGATGGCCGGATCGCCTCCTTTGAGAACCGCTTGGCGGGAGCTTTGAAGTACAATGTCATGCTTTCAGCCGAGGTGGTTCAAGAGCATTTGGAGTCTGGGTCATCCACCATGAAGGATGCCTACATGAACATGGGCATTAGTGCAGATAAACTCTTTGTGCTCTTGGGCAAGGCAACCAGCCGGGTGGAACACAGCTACAAGGACAACAGCAAGGAGTTAGCGCAGGATGTACTGGCTCTGGTCGAGGAGGGCAAAAAATTATTAAAGGAAAAGGAAACAGCAATTGAAGTCGAATCCAGAACCACAATTCAAGGGGTTCAAGCAGACTCCGTTCCCGGCGATACCTGAAATAACGCCGGAGGAGATCGCCATTATCGCGCAATCCAAGGGGTTGCCCGTGGCGATGGAGGTTCTTCAGCGCCGCGAGAAGATCATCCACAAGGCGCAGACCGATCCTCTGCGAAGCGGGATTGTGCTCGATCCGTGGAAGGACGCCTACCGCTTGCTGGAGGAATGTGATGAAATTTTGATTCTGGGAGGCAATCGAGCCTCCAAGACCGATTTTGCGGCGCGGGCAGCCGTGGAGACTATGGTCGCTGAAGACCGCCGAAATGTGTGGTGTCTGCACTCGACATTGCCGAGTTCCATCGAGATGCAGCAACCTGTTGTTCGTCGCTACCTCCCTACCGAGTGGCGCGACATTGGAAAGCAGGGACAAACCACCAATGTTCGCTGGACAGACAAAGGCGGTTTTGCCGATCAGGTCTTCATTCTCCCCAACGGCTCCCGTTGCCGCTTCCTTAATTACTCCATGCAGGAGGGCGTGTTTGAGGGGGGCGAGCTTGACTTGATATGGGCCGACGAGCTGATCGGCTACGAGCTGGTCAAGACGCTCCGCTTCCGTATCGCCACTCGCTCCGGCAAACTCATCATCTCCTTCACGCCGGTCAAGGGCTACAGCATGACGGTCAAGGAGTACATTGCCGGGGCCAAGGTTCTGGAATCCCGCCCTGCCCCGCTACTGGATCAGAACCGGGTTCATGTGCCGGGCTGTCCGCCCGGCGAGATGCCGTACATCCTTCAGCCCCGGCAGAGCAACGCGCGCGTGATCTGTTTTCACTCCATCTGGAACCCGTTCGGCGGCTACGGGAACATCGTCAAGATGCTGGAGGGCAAATCGTCGGAGGAAATCAAGATTCGCGCCTATGGCTGGGCCGAGCGGCTGGAGGGCAAGGCGTTCCCCAAGTTCAACGAGAAGGTTCATGTGGTCGATCCCAAGGACATCCCGACCAAGGGAACACGGTGGGTGGCCTGCGACCCCGGCGGGACAAAAAATTGGTTCATCAAATGGTATATCATAGACGATCAGGACAGGGTTTGGCTCTACCGTGAGTGGCCGGATCAGAGCCAGTACGGCGAATGGGCGCTGCCGGGCGACAAGCCGGACGGCAAGCCGGGGCCAGCCCAGACCCCGCTGGGGATGTCAATCCTCTCCTACAAGCGCCTGCTGGCCGAGCTGGAGGGCGACGAGGAAATCTTTGAGCGCGTGATCGATCCGCGCGGCGGGGGCGCTGAAGTTCCCAATGTGAAGCAGGGCCAGAGCATCATCTCCATGATGGAGGAGGAGCAGACCGACATGGAGGGCAATGTGGTTGGCCCTGCCTACATCTGGTACGCCGGGCCGGGCGGCGACATCGAGGACGGGATCACGGTCATCAACGATATGTTCGACTACGACGACACGCAGCCGGTCAGCGCCATGAACAGCCCACGGTTCTTTGTCTCCAGCGATTGCAAGCAGAGCATCTACGCCTACTCGGAATATACCGGGCTGGACGGGTTGCGCGGGGCGCTCAAGGATGTGGTCGATCCAGATCGGTATCTGTTTAAGCGCGGCATTCTCTATGTGGACGATCAGGTGATGCAGGCCACCGGGGGTGCATCGCCGGTCGGCTCGTTCGGACGCTCGGCCCGATATTCGGATTTTGACTTATGAGTACGAGACGCTGCACCTGCAACTACACCTCTGCACTACTGCACTACTGCACAACAAAATGGTCACGACCATAACAAAAAACCTAATTCATTAACCTTTTTGACTATTTCAGCAGAAAAACACGTTAAAAAATGGTCATGACGGTAAATGACGTTTGCTGACTCTTACTGACGCTTATGAAATTCAACGATCTCCCTCTCCTGCTCAAGCCGTATCTCGTCTCTAAAATCACCGGGATGACCAAGCCCATGCTTTCCGAGCTGGTCAAGTCCGGCGAGCTGGAGGTGGTCAATGTGGTGGGGAAGCGGCATCCGCTCTACAAGCGTGAGAGCGTCAGGAAATTTCTAAATCTTGAAGGACATGAAGAACTACGAAAACAGTAAAGATAGGGACGCGGATGTGGCGGCGCTGGCAGGCGACCACCGATTTGATGCGTTGTTGGACTTAATAACCGAATTCCAGCAGGGCCAAGCGTACTCGGCGGGCAATGATTCTGTGATCTCGGATCACGGTCAGCTTGCCTATCATGTGGGCAAGATGGATGCGTACCGGGAACTTGGAGAACATCTGGCCGATTATCGCAAACATAATGATACCTAATTCCGCTCACCTTAATCGATCTTAACGCTTCTTAACCCATCTTAACTATACCGGCTCTCGCCGGTTGTGACTTCGCCCGTGTAAGGCTTGTTCCTTACGCGGGTTTTTCCGTTGGTTGACCCGCCAAAAAATCAACCGCTGTTAACCGTCTTGCAGGTAAAAAAGCATGGAAGCACAAGTAATAGAAAGCGCAGCGACCGCCGAGGAAACTCCCGTCGCGGATAACATCTCCTTTGAGGGTCTGGGGGATTTGTTGAATCAGGATATAGACCCACAGGAGCAGAAACCTGTTGAGGGCGCGGATGAGCCACCTTCAACGGAAGCACCGACCGAGCCAGAGGAGCCAGCCGATCCGGCTGATGAACCAGAGCCAGCCACAGATGAGCCGGAGCAATCCGTCCCTGACGAGGCCGACGCTGGGATCAGCGACAAGGCGCAAGCCAAAATCGACAAACGGATCAGCAGTTACGCGGCACGGGCCAAGGCAGCAGAGGAAAGGGCGCGGGAGATCGAGCAATCAGTCGAGTCGCTCAATGCCGAGAAGGTTAAGTTGCAGGAACAGATCGAGAAGGCCGGCACGGAAACGCTGCTGGCTGGTGATCCCCTAGCTGATGTTGTCAGCAAGGGCGAGCTGTCCGAACGACGGAAGCAGTTTCGGGATTGGAGGCGCTGGGCAAGCCGAAACACCGACGGGGGTACATTCACCTTCGGAGATGGGACGGAGCGCGAGTATTCCGCCGAGGAGACTCAACGGATACATGACAACGCCGAGGATATGTTGGAAATACACATCCCGGCGCGGGAACAGTATCTGGAGAATCACACTCGTTATGAACAGTTAGTCGGGGATCAGTTTCCCGAATGGAGTGAACCAAGCAGCAAGGCTTACCAAGAAAACATGGAAGTCGTGCGGCAGATGCCGGAACTCAAGCGGTTCCCCAACTGGAAACAGTTGGTGAGCGTTTTCCGGCTTGGCTATCAGGAGTACGATAAAATGCTCCAACCATCCGGCAAACCGCAATCCAAGAAGGTTGAGGCTTCCTCAACTCCGACAAGCGTTCCTTCCCCCTCCTCCGCACCGGCCCCTGCCAAGAACGTAAATCTGCAAGCTGACCTGACCGCAGCCGAGAAGGCCGTGGCCGAGTCCAACGGATCGAGCGATGCCTATGCTCAAATGCTCATAGCAAAAAACCGCCTAGCGCACGCGCAGGCGACAACCTAAATAGAGATTAAATACCATGGCTAGTGCAAACAGCTATTCTTCTCCCTCCACCGTTGGTGGCAATAGGGAGGACTTGCGAGACGTATTAACTATACTGGAGCCTGAACAGACTCCAGTCGTCTCGGCCATCCGCAAGGGGCCGGGACCACGGGGAACCTCCACAGAGGTTCTAGCAGATGAGCTGGATAAACCGCAGATCGGCGGTCAACCAGAGGGCAGAGACATCACATCGTTCTCAAACAAAGCCACCAAGCGTCAGCGTTTTGGAAATCATATCCAAATCCAATCACGCGACTTTGGCGTGACCGATGTTCAGCAGTTGGTGGATACCGCCGCAGTCAGCGACGAGTATCAGTATGCCAAGATGAAAACGCTTCGCGAAATGAAGCGCGACATCGAGGCCACGATCTGCTCGGACAACGAAAAGCAGGCTGGCAACGGGACAGACCAATGGAAGACGCGCGGCCTGCATCGCTGGCTGCGAGGAACCGCTAACAGCGCTCCGAGTGACATTCCTGTCGAGTACCGCACGCCTGCGGCTCAAGACTACTTGGGGGTATCGGGTGGCAGTAACTTGAAGGAGTCTGACCTCAACGGTGTGTTGCAGAGCCTCTTTGAGACTCACTCGGCCAAGAAATCCTACATGGGTGTCTTTTCGCCGGATGTGGTCGAGCAGATTGATCTGTTCACCCGCATGGAGGGTACTGGCGGTCGGGAGCGTTACACGATCAACGACAATGCGGCCACCAAGACCATCAATCTGGAGGTCAAGGTGTTCAACAGCTCGTTCGGTCGGATCAACGTCCTGCCGTCCGTGTTCCTTAACTGGGACAACGCTGCGGATGCCAATGAGGGCGCGGCTGGCACGTTCGACAGCGATGCCGGACTGTTGCTCGATCTCTCCCTGCTGGAGCTTCAGTACATGATGCCCCTCACCGTTCATAATCTGGACGACGAGGGCGCAGGCAAACGAGGTTACGCGAAGACGATATACAGTCTCTGCGTAAAGAACCCGAAGGGATTGGCGCGTTTTCGTTACGCTTCCAAATCTGCAACTTCCTAACCAGAAAGGATAATAACGTAATGAGACATTATCGTTTAACTAATCAGGAGAGGGCCGGTAGTGGGTTCACGGATCAGTTCGTGATCGAAGGCAAGGAGCTGGTGGGTGCGGTGCAGACCTTATCGTTTCCCTTAATCACATTGACAGGCGCGGTGGTTGATCCGTTCGTTGTCATTCGTGTGGATGAGGGGATCGCTGGGACTGCCGGTGCAACCCTAAAAGCTGAAGTGGGGCATGACAAACTGAACGGAGCTGGTTCTGTTGATCCTAATCATTGGGTTGATGCGACGACCGTTAAGGCTGCAACAGGAATCAATGGGACTCTTATCGGGCCTGTTGGTGGTTCTGGCGCAACCAATCTGCCTGTCGTTGTTAGTTCCTCGACGGTTGTTGATTGCACGATCACGACCGCTGGTTCTGGCGTGGCAAACTTCGACACTACCACAAATACTGGGCAAATATCGATATTCATGAGGATCGTTCAAAGCGACGATCTTGGATACGACCAGTCGTAGTGGCTGACATACTCATACCCAAGTTCGGGGGGCGGGGGCGCGATGGCGCCTCCGCTGCCCGTGCTTTTCGTGATCCGAAGTTGTACGCCAATTACATAGCTGCGGAAAAAGCCAAGTACCGTGGCGATGCACAGAAGATTTTCAGTCGCTACAAGAATTACCAGCGCCGCGCAGGCTCCGAGCTGGAGCAGGAGTGCGTGGTTCCCGCCAGAACCTACTTTCGCTGGATGCAAGTCGATCCCCATTTCTGGGAGGACGACGCCAATGTTAAAAAATTTATCAAGGACAACCCGGAGGCAAGACCGTGGAAATAACCAGCTACTCTGATCTGCTAAAGCGAACCTGTGCTTTGGCGCAGCGCGTCTACAGCGAGTTGAGCAACGATGACAGCGATCTGCTCATGGTCTACATCGACCAGCGCTTCAAGCAAATCTGGGAATACTACGATTGGCCGGACATCAAGCGCATCGAGAAACGCTACTTCCGTCCGCTCTACGCCGCCGCCCTCAACTACGACGCCGGATATGAGGTCTATTATCCGAGTGAGAAGAAATATTACCAGACCCTCAAAACCACGCAGGGCAACGCCCCCACCAGCACCGCACATTGGGCCGAGTCCAAGCAGAGCTATTCCGCCGACTCATGGGTGAGCGGGACCACCTACGCCGTGGGGGATACTGTTCTGTATGATGTGGATGGACTTTATTACGCCTGCCACACCGCGCACACCGCTGGCGCTAACTTGGGCAGCAACTGGGGCGTGCTGACCGAGCTGGACAAATATGTCGCTTGGGAACAGACCGGGGAAAACAAAATCGGAGATGTATTGGAAGTATGGGACTACAATCCGCGCACGAACAACAAGGCAGCACCGCAAGCCTTCTACCAGAGCGAAAACGGCGTCCAAGTTATCAGTGGCCCGAACATTGTTTATGTGGAATACCGCCAGCAGTTGCCGAGCCTGTTCTTCACCACCTGGGCGACGGGATCAGACTACGATACAAACGATGTAGTGCGCTTCCCGGCGACCGGCGCGGAGTTCGATTTGTACAAGGCAACTAGCGATCACACGGCAAGTGGTAGCAATGATCCCAAGGACAGCGGCGCTCCGTGGGATTTAATTCAAATCCCCCGCGACTTCTCCGCTTACATCGCTCACGGCGCTGCGTCGAGTATGCTTCAAACCGACGAGAAGGAACAACTGGCTTTAGCTCAGGAACAATATTCGGAGCGCGCACTCATGGAGCTGCTTGATCGGGTGGAGCGTCAGGAACAGCAGCAGAAGGAATTTAAGGTTTTACAGAGGTAGTTTTTGTCATGGCAGCAAACAACGATAAACTAAAAGAAGGGGTGCAGTTTCTGTACCAGATCACGCGGCAGTCAGGTGTTAATGCAGAATTGCACGAACGATGTCTGAAGGCAGCGCAGGAGTTGTTCGATCACCTTTCAGAGAAGGGTGCTGAAAATAACTCAGAAATACCGGAAATCATCATGCCGGAGACGCGCGACAAACAAAATAAAGAGACAGTATAGCATCATGAAACAGAGCAAAACGGTTTGGGCATCGGTGGTTTCCTTGGTGGGAGCCATCGCTGCGGTATGCACGGGTGACGCCACCCTCGCAGAAGGATTACAGATCGGCGTGACGGCCATTTTGGCCATCTTCCTTCGTCATTCTATGGCCAAGACAAAGGACTCGGCTGACGCCGCCGCTTCGGCGGCAATCAGCGCCGAGTCGTCGGTGAAACTAGCCAAGGGGTCAAAGAAAAAGGGGGGGTAAATGGGGGTCATCAAGGCTATTGCGACCTTGATAAATGCTTTTCCGGCGCTGGCAAAATTTTTGGAAAGGCTCAACTCCGCAATTAAGGAGAAGAATGCCCGTGAGCGCTATGAGAGTAAGGCTGATGCCATTGATGCTGCTGTTTCCGCTGCTAACAGCGGGGTGTCAGCACGTTCAGTTGAATGGAGTGGAGAAGATGCTGGAACATCCGCAGTTTCAAGCGGCAGCGACGGCAGCACCACAATTCACGACGGACGTTCTCAAGAAGCTGGCGGAGTATGAGTATGAACTGGAGCGGCGCTGATGCCAGAATACATCACAGACGGGGATCAGGGATTTCTGGGGGTCAATATGAACCTCGATCCTGCGCTGCTTGAGCCGGGTCATGTTGCCGAGGCGATCAACAAGCGTTTCAAGAATGGTGTCGCCAGCACCCGCCCCGGCCTCGTCAAGCTGAACTGGAGTAATCTCTCCAAGGCTGACTACGAGAACAAGACCTACGCCGAGAATGACATTGTAAGGTACAGCGGACGCAAGGCCACCAGCATAACCGGCACATCGCCAAACCAGACCTTCACGACGGCCATCGTCAGCGACGGGTTTGATTTCGACGCCGGGTACAATTTCGAGGCCGATCCCGGCGGTTGGACAAAGGGCGACGGGTGGGACATTGACGAGGCCAACAACAAGGCAACATCTGACGGCACTCAATCCGCCCTTTCAAATTTAACCCACGCGATCGACACGGCGGCGGGTCATTCGTACAAGGTCACTTTCACCATTCTGGATTATTCCGCTGGAACCTTGGAACCGTTCCTTGGAAATGCTGACAACGGGATTTCGCCCGTCTCTGGGAACGGAACCCATAACGTAGTGCTGACGACATCTGATCCCGAGGACACAATCCACTTGCAGGCGTCCGCCGATTTTGTTGGGTCGGTCAAGGATGTGAAACTTTCAGAACCGGCCCAAGTGCAGTTGAACAGCAACACCGGCCCGGCGTCCAACCCGCACATCGGCCCCTACTTTAAGCGGACAAACGTGGCCACCCACACTCATCCGGCGGCAAGCTACTCCCTTGTTAATGGAGCGGAGACTTGGGGCGTGTCATCGAGCTGGACGGATTTGGGTTCCAGAATCTTCCCGTTCAGCACCGTTTACGGCGCTGGCGTGTTCAACGATCCCAACAACGAGGAATATGTCATCGTCGCCACCAGCGACGGGATATACGCCACCAGCGAGGGGTTCCTGACTTTCAAGCTGCCGGGGCTGGCCAGCGTGGATCGGAATGTGACCTTCGTGCAGGCGTTCAACCAGATGGTGATGTTTCGGGGCGCTGAACAGTCTCCAATGGTGATGGGCGATCTGGCCAAGGGCTTTGTCTCTGTCACGCAGGATGACACCGACCTGACCATCGAGGACAACGACTTCGACGGCACGGACACGATCCCCAACGCGGACAATGGGATCTACTTTCAGAACCGGCTGTTAATACCACATAGTCGTGACCTAGTGGCTGCCAGCGACTACCTCAATGTCACGCGGTACCAGCCGGTTCTGTCTAACTTCAGAATCAACCAAGGCTCCGAGGACAAGCTGGTGGCGCTGCACAAGTTCGACGCCTCCACCGTGATCTGTTTCAAGTCCAACTCGATCTACATGGTGCGGAACATCTACGGCAATCTCACCGACATTGTTCTGGACGAAATGACCAACGCCTACGGCTGTTTCGCCGCCAAGAGCATTGCGAGCGTGGGCCGGGATGTGTGGTTTCTCTCCGACAAGCGCGGCATTTGCAGCCTCGGCATCACCCAGAGCGGCGCGGTGCAGGGCGTGGATGAGCCGGTGAGCAAGCCAATCCAGCCGATCATCGACCGCATCAACTGGAACGCGGCCCACAAGGCCGTCAGCGCCTACAACCAGAATAAATTCTATTGCGCGCTGCCCATAGATGGGTCGGATTCTCTGAACGTGATCGTCTGTTACGACTTTCTCAATGGCGCGTGGGCCGGGCTGGATCAGGGCAGCGCCACCGCGCCGTTCAAGGTCAAGGAGTTCATCCAGCCCAAGATCGCCGGGCGCAAGCGCCTCTGTTTTCTGGACGAGAACAACACCATCAACCTTTACGACGACGAGGAGTTTGGGGGGCTGGTGGATCAGACACTCAACGCCGACGGCACGCTCACCAACTATGGCATCGAGGACAAGCTCGTCAGCCGGGGCTACAACCTCAAGAACATGGAGCGCAAACATTGGCACGCGGCGCGCGTCTGCACGCAGAGCCTAAACCCCAGCTTCACCATGCGCGCCACCGTGGACGGCGCAGAGGAGACGGAGACTGTCAAGGGGCCGATCACCTTTGACCGCACAAAGTACGACAAGCCGTTCTATCAGGCCGACTATGTAGGCTCCAACGTCAATCAGGATTTCTCAACCAAATATCGGCAGGACTACTCTGTCGTGCTTTCTGACAGCGATTCGCTCTGGCTTTCCAGCAACAACGCTGACGGGCCGGGCGTGTTTCCTGATCTGCATCAGGAATCACAGAACAAGGTGCGGCTCAAGGCGGACGGGCGTTATGTTCAGATCGATGTGAGAAACACGCAGGGCAGTCTGAAGATCAACTCGATCTTGGTGGACGGCTTGCAGGACAGGATGAACTTAAACAAGGAGATATAGGATGCCATTATCAATCACAGTACAACCAAACGAACTGTTCCCGGCCAACGAAGCCGTGACACTCGCGAAACTGCGGAGCGCCGCCAAGCCCAGCGTGGCCATCAGCGGCGCTGTCGGGTCGGACGATCTCGCCGCCAACAGTGTATCGGGAACAAACATCGCCGACTCCTCCATCACCGCCGCCAAGATGGGCTTGGCCGCGATCACGGGCGAGGGTGGCAACGACGACGGCAAGGGTGTTATTCTGGTGAGCGGCCTCACCTCGACCGAGAAACAGTACGGCGAGCTGTATGCCGGGAAGGTCAACCAGTTTCTGATCGGGGCGGGAACCGTCTCGGAGGGGGCATGGACAGGCACTTACGATCTCAAGAGCAAGGCGCTCTCCGCCGGTTCCTCCGTGGAGGTGACAGCGCAGGGCGACGATGACTTCGCGCTGACCATCAAGGACGACGCGGTGGTCAAGGCCATGATGGCCAATGATTCGGTCGGCAACAATGAGCTTTCAAACTACGGGGTGACCATCAGCAAGTTCGCGCCGGGCGGCGGCATCGCGGCGGACGGCGGTATCGCGGAGAGCACCAGCGACTTCTGGGGTGGAGTGATCGACATCGACCCCGCCATAACGGTTAACGGGTACAAGGGAAAAGTGGCGGCGCTCCAGCCGACGGCAGCCAATCAGGTCATCTACGCCGATGCAGAGGGATCGCGGCTCAAGTTCGGCGCGCACCCGTGTATGCCGAAGGCTTTCATTTATGCCCGCCAAACCGGCGGAGCCTATAATAATTCTGGCGGCGCGCTGGTCGCTTCTAATTATACAATCATGATGAGCAGCGGGGTTGAGCAAATAACTCGGAGCGGAGAGGCCGGTGTGCTCGATCACGAATTTCGTATTTCTGCCGGGATTTATGAAACAGGAGATACGGTTAAGTGCATGGGTTTTGGTTGGTTCGAACATAATGATATTTATATGGCTGTAACGGGAATACACAACGCGGCAGCAAACCCCGATGTCCCAGCGGCAAACAATGGAACCATCGATGCCAACCGGGATGTGAAGGTGACGTTTTACCAAAATCACGACGACGGCACAAACAGATGGTTCTACACCCCGATAAACCCAACTGTCATCCAGCTCTGGTTCTATTGATGATTACTGACGCAAAGATTAGCAGCGCTGCCAAGATCAGCCCGGCCAAGATTGCTCCCGCCCAGGTGGGTCAGCTCATGGTGGCGCAGGCCGATGGCAAATACGCGCCCGTCACCATCAGCGGCGATGCCAATCTGGCGGAGGACGGCAAGCTGCGCCTCAAGAATCTTGACGAGATCACGGAACGCGCGCTGGCAAAGGCTGGTGAATATTTCAACAGGAACGAGGAGGCGCTCAAGCGCTCCGACTTGAAGAAGGGCAAGACCCTCGTCGGCGGCGCGACCACGCCGGTTGAAGTGCCGGTCGGCACCGGCTCAAACGCAATCCCCCAAAGGGACAGCAGCGGCAACCTCAAGGCCGAGACGGCAGATCAGGCAACCAATGCCGATGATGCGACTCTGCTAAACAGCCAAAACGCTGCTTATTATACAAACGTAGACAATCACGTTTACCCAGATCAAGCAACGACCACAACCAACGGTGACCAAACAACAACCACAAGCTCTGCCCCAAAGGTCATTGAGTTCGTTCCTAACACCAGCAACTACCCTGCCGAGTTTTCACATACATTTGGGTACATCCCCGATGTCACGGTCTTCAAGGTTGTTAGTGCTGGGACTTACGAGATGATCGACGCAGAAGTGACAGCTTCAACGAGCAATGTATCGGTGGATGTTAGTGACCGAGGCATCTCAACGAGAATAGTGGCGAAGTAATGGCATCTAAAAAGATATATGTAACACACGACTTCCAGACGGGAGCGAATATTAAGAATATGAAACTTGAAAACGACTTACCCTCTGCTGTTGCTGGCGGGGTTGCTTACGATGGAGATTTTAATGTCTCGGCTGGTAGCAGTTGGGAAGTGGTCACAACAGATGTGAACACACAGACTTTAACAAATAAAACAATGGATGGAGGACTTGTCTAATGGCAAACACGATTCAACTTAAACGGAAAAGCACCACCAATATGTCAGGGGTTACTCTGTCCAGAGGCGAGGTGCTGCACAACGAGCATGATGACATTCTCTGGATCGGTGAAGGGTCATCTGTTTCAAACATTGAGGTAGGTGGACGGGGTTACTTTACAACTCTAGGCACAACCCAAATTGTTTCGGGGGCAAAGACCATGAATAGTGCCAGTAATGTGTTTACTGGTAATGGTGCGGCTCTTACTTCGCTGAACGGTTCAAACATATCAAGCGGAACTGTTGCGGCGGCACGGTTGCCTGACTTGGATGATATTACCGCACCGTCAGGCAATGTCAGTATCAACAGCAACAAGATCGTAAACCTTGCAACTCCGACTGCTGGCACAGATGGAGTAAACAAAACCTATGCTGACGGGCTGATTGATGATCCAGACCTGACGGGAACACCGACTGCACCGACACCGAGTTCAAACGACAACTCCACTAGGATTGCAACAACGGCTTATGTGCAAACCGAGTTAGGTGAGTTGATTGATTCTGCTCCGGCTGCATTGGACACGCTTAACGAGTTGGCAGCGGCACTTGGTGACGATGCAAGTTTTAGCTCAACTATAAACACATCCTTGGGCAACCGTTTGCGGATCGATGTCAGCAACCAAGGGTTAAGCTCAACCCAAAAAACGAACTCTCAGACAAATATGTTTGGGGTTACGTTTGCAAACACAACAATTGATGGCGGCACGTTGAGCTAATGGCCAACACGATTAAAATCAAGCACTCCAACTCTACTGGAGTTGATCCATCCACTAACCTCTCTAGTGGCGAGCTTGGTATTAACACGGTTGATAGCAAGGTCTGGGTCGGCAACGGAAGCAGCAATGTTGAGTTGACCGACTCTTTCCTCCGCAAAACAGGGGGCGATCTAACTGGCCCTTTATCAATAACAGGAGCCGATAATGCTAGTTCTAAACTAACGCTAACCAACACTTCTGGCACGGACAACACTTGGGGGATTTATCCAAACTACAACAATCAAGATTTAAAATTTTTAGCAGATTCAACATTAGCCTTAACTCTGTCTGATACTGGATCAGCGACATTTGAGGGAAACATAAATGCAACTGGCGGCACACTCACGGGTGCGCTGACGGGTACAAGTGCTACGTTTAGTGGGGTTCTGACGGCAGGGACTACTAATTACCAAATACAAACCTCCCACTCTGGCGGGAATGACTCAGCTATTATAACGAGGGCCGCTAATGCCGACAACAAACACCTTGAGTTTCGGGCTAAAAACGCAAACTACAATCAACTGTTCTTGTCCACTACGGGTCGGGTTGGGATAGGAGACAACGGGCCTGACTACACCTTGGATGTGGCGGGAACATTTAGGGCTACGGGGGTAGGTATATTCGGCGGTGCGCTTGAAGCCTCATCTGGAAAATTCACCACAACAAACAATCAGGTAACAATTTTTTCTGGTGGAACTCAATATGGTTACTGGAACCAAAACATTGTCGGATTCAAAAATGCTGCTGGGGTAGTACGAACGGATGGCCCGTCAGACTTAAAGCTACAGACTAACTCCACAGACAGGTTAACTATACATGGCTCAACTGGAGCAGCCACGTTTAGCGGTGCGCTGACGGGTACTACTGGTACGTTTACGAGTAATGACAACATCCTCACATCTAACACATCTTCCGCTTCCTCCGCTGCCACAATGTTGTGGTTTAAAAGGGAGGGAACAAACAAGTGGTATTTTAATCTGAATGCAGATGACGCTTTGAGCATTGGTGGAAAGCTAACCATTAGTACGGCAGGAGCAGCCACATTCAGCGGAACCGTTAACGCAAACTATGTAGTCAGTACGAACTACGCTCAAGCCTCATCGTTGAGGATTCCATCCACGACAAACTATCACGAGATATGGAACTCTGGTGATGAGTTGCGGATTTACAGGAACCAATCAGCGGCAATCAGAATTGGGGCATCCAACCTAGCCACGTTTAGCGGTGCTGTCAGCCTAGCTGGTGGAGCAGTATTTGCATTAGATTCTGGCCAAACGCTTCATGCCAAGATGAAGTGGAATGGTGCAGCGTTAGAAAAGGGATTTTGGTCTTACGGTTACTATGGCTTCGAGTGGGAAACACGGACGGGGGCTAATGCGTTGGTCATTCGGGGAGACACTAATAATGTCGGCATCGGGACTTCTGCGCCAGACCAAAAACTTCATGTAAATGGAACCGCTAGGGTTACAGGCAATTTATATTTATTTGATACAGGTGCAGCTAATTATCTAGGCTATAGGGAATGGCGAATTAACACGGCAGCGTCGGGTGGCGCACTTATCAGGAACGATGGAGATGGCGGTATCTCTTTACAAGACGGATCAACAACAGCGCTTTTCGTAGGTACTGATAGTACTTATGGCGGAAAAGTCGGCATCGGCACTACTTCGCCGGGACAAAAATTAGATGTCGTTGGCAGAATCAGGTCTTACTACAATGCTGGTGACTACTTTGAAATTGGGTCATCAGATAGCGGAGGTTTCGTTGTAGGGAAAAGCGGCGGTGTTGAAAAAGTCAATTTCAGAACATACGGAAACTCATTTTTCACAGGCGGCAATGTCGGCATCGGTCACACAGCCCCCACAGCACCTCTAACTGTTTTAGAACCTACAGATGGTGCAGGAACAATAGCTCAATTTTTCGGAAGATCACAGCTCACCGCGTATAATGCTGTTGACATTAGACACAACTGGGGCAGAGGCATTCTGGCTTTGCAAGAGTACACAACTACCAAGGTTTATATCAGTAGTTGGGAGGATTCATATTTCACAGGCGGCAATGTCGGCATTGGGACTACTTCGCCGGGAGCCACGCGGCTTAATGTACTAACCAACCTTAACAACAATGTAGCCGCTCAATTTGAGAATAGTCACGCAACTGGAAGTTATGGAGTTGTTATAAAGGCGGGAGATGATTCTGGAAATTATGCATTGAGTGTTCGGAACAAGGACAATGGCGAATTGATGCGAGTGCTTGGTGACGGCAAAGTCGGTATCGGGACTGCTGCGCCATCATCCTTATTAACTTTAAGAAGCCAAGGGGTAAACCCAATACTTGCAAGCCTGCGTTCTGGTACAAGCACTTCTGAACAATTCAAAATAGTACAAGCTGAAAGCTCTGCTTTTACTACTGGACGAGGAACGAGTTCTGGTATATGGGCAAACATAATAGAGAGCCGAAATTCAAACCTTATGCTCACCACTTTTCTTGCTGGCGGGACAGGCGGGAAAATTATATTAGATGCAGATAATGTCGGTATCGGGACTACTGCGCCAACCAATATATTTCATGTTTATAGCCCTGCTTCTGCGATGATTAAGTTGGAGTCTGCTACTGGTAATAATGATATTGGTATAGATTTTTATAGAGGGACTGCTCATAAATGGCAAATAAGGAACAACGGCAACGATGATAACTTCTTTATTATCCCCGCTAGTGCTAATGATGCTGATGCGGCATTTACTATAAAACAAGATGGCAAAGTCGGCATCGGACACATTACGCCGGGTTACGCGCTTGATATAAGGCAGGCTGCTGGAGATGTATATGTTCAATCTAACACAGGAACTAATCGTGCAGGTTTCCAAACATCCAATACTGGCGGAACAAGTTATTTTTATAGAGATTCAAGTTCGGGGACAGCAGTCATTTCGGGATCGTCAGCCTATGCGACGGTAGTAGGAGGTACTGGTGCGCGTTCCTTGCATTTAGGAACAAATGGTACTGTAAAAGCAACCATCCTGAGCGACGGGAGTGTCGGTATCGGGACTTCTGCGCCTCACACTAATGCAAAACTGGATGTTAACGGTAACATCTTGATGTCTGGCAATGCCACAACCAGAACCATTTGGAACGGAGGCTATGGAGGGGGCATACAGTTATTGAGGAGCGATGCTAACGATACACGCTGGGCGAAGATCGGCATTGTAGATAACACGGGTGGGTTCGTAAAGGGGATCACGGTTCTGGATTCGGGAAATGTCGGTATTGGTACTGAAACGCCGGGAGAAAAACTAGACGTTAATGGCAAGATACAAATAAAAGGTGGCAACTGGTTAATATTTAGAAACAGCAACAATAGTAATTACGGCTCCATGAGGGGGGCATCAGATACTTCCAATGACGTAACTATAAATACAAACGGGGAGGTAATAAGGTTTAAGCAAAACGGCCAAGTCGGCATCGGTACTACTGCGCCAACAGAGAAGTTGCACGTTAGTAGCGGTAGTATTCTGATGGACTCGGATTGGGGTCTTAAGTTTGGCGGCTCTAACGCCATGATAGAGGGCAACTCTTCAGGAACTATATTGCGGTTTAATGCTTCAGCAGGATTTAAATTTACCGATGGCGGAACTACTCAAGTTGCTATAGATACAAACGGCAAAGTCGGCATCGGCGAAACTGATCCAGACGTATTATTAAAGTTAAATTATGGTGGAGATGATCCTGCGGGGACTACCACCAGAGTCGGCGCGTTTTCTTTAGAGGGAGCGCATATTACGCTTGATGCTGGGGTTAACACCGCTGGATCGGGAACTGCATGGATGCAAACACGACATAAAGATGTGAGTGCAAATCCAACCGCATATTACCCGCTGATTATTAACCCGCTGGGCGGCAATGTTGGCGTCGGGACTACTTCGCCAAGAGTCAAATTAGATTTAGGCGGAACGGGTGTTGAGCATATGAGGTGGGGGACTTGGAGTGGGCTAGGCGAGGAGAGCAGCCACTATTCATTGGTTATTGGAAGTAATGTTTATGTTAATGGAAGCGCAACGAAGGTAAGGTCAACCTCTTCTAACGGCTACCGAGCCATTAAGATGAAGTATAACGCTGGCATTACCTTCCATGCTGTAAACGCTAGTGTGACTGGAGGTGACGCTTTAGGGAACGAAAGAATGCGTATTCAGCCTGACGGCAATGTCGGTATCGGGACTGATGCGCCAGCGGTTAAGCTGGATGTTTACGGTAGTCTAAATTTACGGAGCGAATACAATCTAACTTGGGGGGGCACAGCTGGGGCAGACATTCCTTTGATCTATGGTAAGTCTGGTTCTGGTGGCCATCTAGCTTTCCATTCGCAAGGAACGGATGGGGAGTCGATGAGAATAGATGCTAACGGCAATGTCGGCATCGGGACTACTGCGCCAACGGGTACTGGTTGGAACGCTAACGCTTTAACTGTTCATGCTTATCAGAATGATGCACATGGAGCTATTTTTAGGGCGGAATCAAGCTCAACATCATTGGTAGCTGCGGCTGGAAATGCTCTAGCAACCATTGGTACGCTTGGAGCGCATTCTCTAAAATTATTTACTAATGGTAACGCTAACAATGGTATTGTTATTCTATCTGACGGCAAAGTCGGCATCGGGACTGCTGCGCCGGGGGCTAGTCTAGACATTAAAGGCAACACCAACACTTGGGCTGGTATGGCCAAAATTTACCTAACCGACACCAGCGGAAATACAGCTACCCGTAACTGGTCAATTGGAAATGGTGGAACTGGCTGGGGCGACCTAAATTTTATTGTCTCCAATGCCAAAGATGGAGTGCCTGCTGATACTACTGGAACTGCCGCGCTAGTCCTCAAAAATGACGGCAAAGTCGGTATCGGGACAACCGCGCCGGGAGGCTATTGGGCTAGTGGTTCAAACTTGGTCATAAATGGGTCTACTAATGTAGGCATGACGATAGCCTCTGGAACTTCCCATACAGGAGCGATTGCTTTTGCTGACGGAACGAGCGGATCAGCGGCCTACAAGGGGCGTATAGAATACAACCACGATGATGACAAATTATATTTAGGTGCGGGTGGGGCAACTCAGTTTGTGTTGGACGAAGACGGCAAAGTCGGCATCGGGACTGCTGCGCCTGAAGCCAAGTTTCATGTTAATAACGGAACCAATTTAAACACTTGGATTAGGTCAAACGGAACCGAAATGGAATTAGTAGCTGCGAATGATGCTGCTAACACATTCACGCCAATTCAATTAGGTGGTTCGACAATAGATTTAGCGACAGGAACATCTTCGTTAACGAAACGCTTGCAGATTAACGTCCACGGCGAAGTCGGCATAGGGACTGCTGCGCCAGCAACAACCCTTGACGTAAATGGCATAACAACAGTTAGGGATTATATCCATTACAAAAACGGTTCTACTTCATCAGGGTTAATAGGAAGCTCGTCCAAGGTTGCGGCTAGTAGTACTCCAGACGCAGACCTAGCTATCCGTTCATCTGGAGCGATGAGGTTTATAGTTAGCAACGATTGGGCTAACCCAAAACTTGTACTTGCGGCATCAACGGGTAACGCCACATTCAGCGGTCAAACTACATTTACTGATGACCTTTATATAACTACAGATCAAAACATTCATTGGAGTGGAAATTATTCCTTCATATCGGGTAACGGAGCCAACACCACAGGGCATCTCAAGTTCTATACAAGTGATCTTCCCCGACTGACGATTAAGGGAGACGGCAATGTCGGAATAGGGACTGCTGCGCCAAATGCTATACTTGATATTAGTGATGCTACAAATGATAATTTAAGAATCGGAACCCGTGGTGGGAATATGAATTTATTTTCTGTCACGGACGCTGGTGCTGGTGCGCCTCTCGCATTTGAAGGAACTCAGTTTCATTTTGTAACAGGTAACGTCGGGATCGGAACAACCAGCCCCGGTAACTGGAAACTATATGTCAACGGTGACACTTATGTTGACGGTGATGCGGCTATCAGCGGCGGCATTCAGTCAGGAACAACGACACCGTTATCAAATCTTGGCTACGACCTTGGGACAACCTCTCTGCGTTGGAATGGGTTGTACGCCAACACGGGTTCATTCACAGGTGCGCTGACAGGTACTAGTGCTACGTTTAGTGGGGCGATTCGGCTGGACGGCGATCAAGTGTTGGAGTGGGGCGGGACGAAGGCAAGAATTTACGGAAGCAACACCGGGGACTATTTGAAATTCAAAACGGACGATGAAGTTCGGATGACGATTGACTCCAGCGGAAATTGCGGCATCGGAACCACCAACCCGTCTGGATACAAATTATTTGTCGAGGGTCACACTCGTTTTACGGGCCTTTGTGATGTAGCCATAAACACCAACACCAACCTTCGGGTGAACGGTGCGACTCATGCGGGGGAGACTTGGGACGGGGCGATCCATATTAAAAACTCAAGTGCCATCGGCAACGAGACAAGCAACGAGGCTGTCATCTATGCCGAGGGTGGAGAATTGAAGTGTATGGATGATGACCGCAATCGCACCACGCTCTCGTCGCATGAAGATGGCAAGTGGGTTTATAAGTCCAACAACACCAAGACAGGCAAAAGCGTAACGATCCGCATGGAGGAATTAGTGGCAGCAGTCGAGGCGCACCTTGGGGTGAGCTTCAGCGAAATTGTGGAGGGGGAATGAACGTATAAGTATGGATGGAAATAGAGAAACTATTAGAGCAGGGCATATCGGTAGTGGCACTCCTTGGGGTGAGCTACTATGTGGTACGCCTGACGAACTTTCTGTTCACGAATTTAACAGGGTCATTGGATGAACATAAGGACATCACCATCAAGCTCATCGATGGGCTTAATGAACTACGAGGGGAGCTTAACTCCCTCAAGATCGAACTGGCTGAACTTAAAGAACAGCATAGGAATTACCATGATCTGTTCATCATCAGCGACCGGGTTGAGCCAAGAAGAAAGAAACAAGAATGATGGAAGATAACGTAAAGGTGGCTGTAGCGTCCGTTGCTGGGGTCGGCAACTGGGCGCTGGAAATAGACCTTGTATTAAAAATAGCAGTTAGCATAGCGACGTTGTTTTACATCGTACTGAAGTGCAGGGAACTTTGGAATAAACAGAAATAATAAATGAGAGATTACAACCCAGACGCAATGTTCCCGAAAAAGCCTACGCCACGGAGTTTCTGGGCAAGGGTGAAGACAGCCGTCAAACGGTGGCTTGCTGCGTTTGGGGTGTTGGTTGGTGCGGGTTGTCAGAATGTACGGACAATAGACGCAGGCTTCGGTGGGCTGGACATTGAGTATTATGAGCCACCGCCAATCACAATTTACACGAATGTTATCATGGTTAGAACCAATTTCATCAGCCCACATTACTTAACATTACCAAGGCTGCTGGATCGAAACAAATAATATTATGGCAAATACATATAAGTGTGTGCGGCTAGAGCCGCAATGCAAATACGACAACACAGACTGCGTGTGCAGCGTCGTGATCGGCCTGACCGCAGATGACGGTGAGGGTAATTCGGCGTACATCGACGGTACTTACAGTTACCCGCCGGACGCAATGCCAACGGTGGCTGAATTCAAGGAAGGTGCAAACGCTTTGGTCAGCCAATACGCCGCAGACAACGGGTGGATCGCATCGCTAGATTCTCAAGTTGCGGCGTTTAAAAAACGAAATGTTTCGCCTGACGATTTTGAGGCTCCCGCCATTACTGTGGACGCCACGGTCGAGGCTGCGGATGGTAGCCCCGTGAAGGAGGCAGAGGAGAGGGCTGCGGAGGAGGCAGAGGCGGAATCTGGAGGCGGTGAATAATCCAATCTTCACGGCGGCTGAATGGGCGGGACGCGATGATTTCAATCGCGTACTCGGTTGGCATCTTCAGCATGGCTATGTGTGGAGTGGTTCTGATTGCTTCATTATGGGTCGTCCTGTCCCTAAAGATGATCTGGGCAAGGCTGACGAGTTTCTGGCGTGGGACAGGGATGTTTGTGATGTGTGGTTTGTGTGGCTGGGTGTAGGGCAGCGCGCTCTCCAGAGGTTTCTGGAGGTAGCACCGTTTAAGCTGCCGTATGTGGCTTGGCACAGAAAGAAGCAGGGTGTGGAGAGCATGAAGTTATGGACATGGGAACAGTACGACAGGGTAACAAAACGATTTAGGAGATAATATTATGGGAACAACAGTTAAAGCACCGAAGCCACGGGATTATGGCAAGGAAACGCGCGACACATTGCGCTCGCAGATAGACCTGATGCCGGATTTGTTTGCGGCGGAATCCAAGTTCCAGCCGCAGTACGCGCAGATGGAGATGGACATCGCCAATCAGATCACGCCGCAGATGCTTGATCTGTACCAGAACCAGATCGACCCGGCGCTGCGCCAGATACAGTCGCGCCAGCGCGAGAGTGATGTCTCGGACATCGAGCAGCTTGGGCCGCGCGCGATGGCGGCGCTGGACAAAATGGATCCCCAGAAGGCCAAGCTGATGAAGACGATGATGACGCAGGCGCAGGAGGGGGTTGATGCGGGTGGTCGATTGACCGGCATGGAGCAGAGGCAGTACCAGCAGAATGTCCGTGGTGGACAGGCGGCGCGAGGCATGGGCATGGGGCCAAGCTCTGCGGCCTACGAGGCAGCGGAGCTTCAGTTGGGCGGCGAGCGCCGAAGGGGTCAGCGCCAACAGAACGCCTATCAGGCTCTGGCCACGCGACACGCCACGACTGCCGACCCGTTCATGGCTGTTCTGGGGCGCTCATCGCAGAACGCCATGCAGTCACAGTCGATACTGGGTCAGGCTCAAGGCATGGGGCCGGGGCAACTGTTCAATCCAGAGAGCGGCTATGCGGGTGCGATCCACGGCGGCAACTATCAGGGAGAACTGGCGGCGCGTACGGCGACGGCAGCAAATAAGTCAGCCCTGTGGGGCGCTGGCATCAGCGCGGTGGGGTCTGCGGTTGCGCCGGGCTTTGGTAAGGGCGGCAGGTGGAGTTAAACATTATGGCGGAGAACGAATACAAACTGGACTTGGGCGAGATGGTGGCCGAATACAATGAGGCCATCACCAGCAACCTGACGGATCGGCGCGACGAGAACCGGCGGGAACGCTTCAATGAGTGGGCTGGCCAGAGCGGCGACGGCAAGAGGTGGAAGAAGAATATCGGGTCTAACGTGGTTCCGTTTGACGGGGCGAGTGACAGCCGGGTGCCACTGGTGGATTCCTATGTGCAGGAGGATGTCGATATGCTGATGACAAGCCTGCGCCAGATGAAGGTGACGGCGCTGCCGACCGAGAGCGGCGACGCCAAGAAGGCGTTTCTGGCGAGCAACCTCCTGCGCTGGATGGTGGACAACCAGATGGATGAGTTCTACCACGAAGCCGAGTTAGCGGCCAATTACTACTGCGAGAACGGTGTGGCGGTGATGAGCGTCCTCTGGCAGCAGGAAACGCTCAACGGCTACCGCCAGATTGACATGGAGACGATCGCCCAATGGGCGCAGCAGCAGCCGCCGTCCTCGATGGAGGCGCGCCTGCCGGAGCTGATTCTCAACCCGGCGACGGAGGATGAGGCCATCGGCCTGTCCAGAGGGTTGCTGGGCGTCGAGCTTTCGGCGTCGGAATCCAAGCGGATGGTCAAGGACTTGAGGGAGACGGGCGCGGCCACCTACACCGCGCCGGAGGTGGTGAAGAACCGTCCGCAACTCACGGCGCTGCGTGTGGGTGAGGATTTCTTTTTCCCGCCGGACACGACGGATTTGCAGAGTGCGCGTCGCCTGTTCTGGAGGCAGCACATGACGGCGGAGCAGCTCAAGAGCGCCGAGGATGATCGTGGCTGGGACGGCAAGTGGGTGAAGGAGGTGCTGGAGCGCGCCAAGGGCATGAGCGGAGGCGCGGAGTTTGGCAGCGAGGTCAAGTTGCGCGGTGAGCGGCCCGGTCTGGTCGATCTGGACACGCGCAAGCTGTACGAGATCGTCCACGCCTTTGAGCGGCGCTGTGATGCAAACGGAGTACCGGGCATTTATTACATAGTGTTCTGTCCTCAACTGACGAGCAACGACCGTGGAGACGAGATTGTGGGCCGGGAGGAACTGCTCAACTACGCGCACGGCCAGTACCCGTTTGTGTCCATGCGCCGGGAACACTTGAGCCGCAGGCTCGATGACAGCCGGGGCTACGGCGAGGTGGCTGCTGTGTGGCAGAAGCAGATCAAGACCGAGTGGGATGGGCGGGTGGATCGGGCCTATCTGGCCACGATGCCGCCCCTGATGCACCCGGTAGGCCGCGCACCGAGCAAGTGGGGGCCGGGCGTGATGGTTCCGCGCATGAGGCCGGACGACTACCAGTACGCTGACGCGCCCAAGATCGACAGCGGCAGCAAGGAGGTGGAGTTGAACATCCGTGAGATGGCGGATCGCTACTTTGGGAGGCCCGTGGGCAAGGAGAACCAGTTTTACGCTCGCATGAGGCAGCAGAACATGGTGGGCAAGTGGCTGCATTATTGGGGTGAGATGCTGGGGATGTGTTTTCAGCTCTCCCAACAGTTCATGCCGGATGAAATGTATTTCCGCGTGGTGGGAAGCCGACAGGCCGAGCCGCTGCAAGTGGGCCGGGACGAGATACAAGGCGAGTACGATGTATCGGTGCATTACAACGTGGCCAACCTCGACATGGAGTTGGTGAAACAGAAGATGGAGCTGCTCAAGGTGGCCATCGACTTCGATGTCAACGCGGTGGTGGATCGGACGGCGGTGATGGAGGTGTTGTTTGAGCACATCGACCCGCAACTGGGCGAGCGCCTGCTCCGACCGCAGGAGGCGGCGAGCTTGCAGGAGATAGAGGAGGAGCGCACCGCCTTCGCGCAGATCAGCGCCGGGGCGGATGTGGACATCAAGCAGGGTCAGGCCCACGGCCTGCGGCTGGAGGAGATGCAGAAGCTGGCACAGAGTCCGACGGCCCAGCGGAAGATGCAGCAAGACCCAGCCTTCCAAGAGAATGTCATCAAGCGCATGAAGCAGCATGAGCATCAACTGACGCAGCAACAGAACGCACAGATAGGACGATTAGGAGCATAATATGGCACAGGGACAAAAATATGGTTATTGGCAGGGCAACGCGGGGCCGGTAGGGCCACCGCCGGGGTTCATGGAGATGGCAACCAGCGGCACGCGAGCGTTGGCCAGAGGGATCGAGAGCGCCAGCAAGAGCATCTCCGACGCCCTGAAGGAGAAGGACGAGGAGGAGAAGCAGATCAACAAGCTGGCCAAGGCAGGCGACACGGCGCTGTCTGCGCTCAACAAGTTGTTTCCCAATGAGAATGTCTATGGTGAGGCTGGTGAGGAGGGATACAAGAACATGGGGGCCGAGGAGCGGCTGGCCCATTACAACGGGCAGAACGCGGCGCTGGAGATGGGCAACAAACTCCTCACCAAGCGCGCAACCACGGCCCGTATCGCCGCTTCTCAACACGCGATGGATCAGGACGCGGATACTGCTGCCGGGGTAAAATCTGTTTTTAACCAGATGAGTCAGCCCACCCAAAAGGAGATGGCCGGTCAGTTGGGGCTGGGGGTGTTCTCGGAGAACTGGCAGGAGCCAACAATGGAGCAGAGGAAAATGAATGCGTTAAGTCAGGCTGCCAACGCCAATCCCAATATGGATTGGGCAGGGGCAGCGTCGGCGCTGGATAGATTGTTGCCGGAGCAGAAGGAGCAAGAGCATTACGGCGTACCGGGAACCATGACACCAATCTTGAGGCCGGATGGCACACCCTCCGGCAAGAGTATGTATTGGCAAAGTTCAAGCGGGGGAACCCCACTCGATGATCCCAAGGACACCGATGGTGATCTGTCAATTAAGACGGTGAAGGGAGAGGACGGCTCCGAGATTAAAGTTGTGGTTGATGCAGACGGCAAGGTCGTCCCAAGCGCAACCACGGCGCTCCACAAGGGTTCAGCCGAAAAGAATCCGTTTGATGAGTTGTCGAGTAACGGGCAGCAGATGGTCAGCTCATGGGTGAGGTCATACTGGTCGGCCATGAAGGAGAAGACGGATTTGGAGGCTGACATGGCCACGAACAATCTGAAGAAGGATGACGACGTTCCGGCAACTGAAGGATACTTTGGCTGGGGCGGTGACTCTTATGAGGAACTGCATGAAAAGCTGGATGATAAGATTGCGAAGATGCGTGATAACTTGGGGAGTTTCAGAATTCTGCCGGAGGACTTTAACAGAACGGGCCAGCCTCTGCGTCAGGGTAATAATCTTGGTGCAGGCATCAGCGCGGACGCTTATCGGGCTGACATGAATCGAGGAAGATAATGCCGGTCAAGCTGCTAGATTGGGTTCGTGAACAAGACCCCGGCTTCAAGGAGTTTTCGGATGAGGAGTTGGCTCCTTGGTTGGCGAAGAAAGACCCCGGCTTCCTCGATGACAAGGAGTTCAAGGCTTATGTGGAGGGGTTGAAGCCATCCGACACGATGGTTCCTCTGGGCGGCAAGATAGGCAGTCCGAGAGTCTGGGAGCAGAAGAAGAAACCTTTCTTTGACCGCGCCGACAACAAGAAGTCTGGGGAATTGAAACCCCTGTCAGAAGACCGCGGCGAGACGGTTTATTTCCATCCCGCGCAGGACAAGCTGTTTCGCCCTGCCCAGAAAGAGGATCGCCATGCCGAGTACAAGCGCACGGCGGAGCTGGCCGAGCAGTTCCGGCTCAAGTACGACGCGGATCGGGAGATGATCTTCAATAGCGCAACCCACAAGACGGAGGAGGAACGAGCGCAGGCGCTGGCGCAGTTGGAAGCGGATCACGCCGCGAACATAGGCGGTCTGGGGATGTCGATCGTCAAGGATGTGGGGCTTGAGCCTTACCACAAGTTAGTGGGTGAGCCTGTCCAGAAGGGTGGCAAGGTGGCCTCTGCTGCGGTGGCAGACTTGTTGACCTTGGCGTTTGGAGATGAAGGCCAAAAGGCAAACAATTTAAGTACCTTCGCAAATGATCCCCACGCTCCCCTTCCCTTCTGGGAGGATGTAGAGAAGAAACCGTGGGCCTCGCGCTGGGCGCAGAAGGGAACGGTGATGGCGGGAGAGTTTGCTGTCTTGATTGGTGCGATGGCGGCTGGAGGCAGGGGTACTCTAAAGACGAAAGGGGTCGATATGAGCCGCCCTGCCCTTCGCGATCCGGCTGGGAGAGCGCGTATTCCAGCCTCCACCCAGCAGCGTATTGACTCTGCCCAGAAATGGGCGCACGGCACGGAACAAGGCATTGCTGTCGGGGCCATCGGCTTTGACGAGGAGGGCAACATCAACCCGCTGGGGATGGCGATGGTGGCTGGAATCCCGATAGTGGACAAACTCGGCAGGACATTCGGGAGCAACGTGGTGCTGAAGAAGCTCCGCGATGCCGGTATCAGGATGGAGCGGATGGAGTCGGGCAAAATAGTGGCCTCGATAAAAGGGATGCTCCCAAAGATGTCGGACAAATCGATGAATGTCGCCTTGGAGCGAGCTGCCAAGACGGCTGAATTTGTAAGTGGTACGGGAGCCACAACGGCCTATCTGATGGCGCTGCAAACGCCGGGCATCATGCAAGCCGAGGATGTGGGGGAAGCAGCCGAGAACGCAATCATTGGTGCTGCCTTGATGAGCGCGTTGGGCATCCCCCGTTTGGCGCGCGAAGGAAGCATCACCAGACAGAGGCTGGAAACGGAGGGGCATCCTATCAACTGGGAGCTTGTGGATCACATCACAGGCGGCAGAGCCACGACAAAGAAACCAGCCGAGGCAAAGCCAGCCGAGCCGACCGGGCCGGGGCCGGATACTTTGAAGCCGGTAGAGATTCCGCTCCCGGCGGAGCCGAAGCCGAGGGATGTGGAAGTGCCAAAAC
>Ga0208919_1000173_pt1 | contig 47602 bp, 42 predicted proteins | sample 4_EtaG_FD_184076 | JGI IMG/M metagenome (GOLD analysis project Ga0208919, IMG submission 184076) | Marine viral communities from the Subarctic Pacific Ocean - 4_ETSP_OMZ_AT15127 metaG (SPAdes) (version 3) | ecosystem: Environmental > Aquatic > Marine > Oceanic | place: Pacific Ocean | collected... | reverse complement strand
ATCAGCGCCTGAGGGGTGTCGTCACTGAACGGCACAACCCAATCGACAGCCCCTAACCCCGCCAACACCTGCATCCGCCGGTTAAGCGGATTAATCGGACGTTTGGGCCCTTTCAGGCGACCAATAGAGGCGTCGTCGTTAACCGCGACGATTAAACGGTCACCCAGACGTTTAGCCTGCTCCAGGTAGGCGACGTGGCCCGCATGCAAAATATCAAAGCAGCCGTTGGTCATGACCACCCGCTCACCGCGTAGCTGGGCAGCACGCACCGCCTCGATCAATACATTCGGTTCAATCACCCCAAACTCGGCCAGCTTATCGCCGTGTAAGGCAGTGTAGAGCTCGGCGATAGAGAGCGTGGCCGTGCCCGGTTTGGCCACTACCAGCCCTGCCCCCAAATTAGCCAGCATCATTGCTTCGGGAAAGGCGTGGCCTGCCGCTAGCGCTAGCCCCATTAAGCCAATAACGGTATCGCCTGCCCCTGTTACATCAAAAACTTCCTGAGCGCGAGTAGGTAGGTGTAGCGGCGCATGCCCTTCACGAATCAGCGTCATGCCCTTTTCGCTGCGAGTAATCAGCAACGCTTCCAGCTCCAACTCAGCACGTAGCGCTTCACCCCGGCGGGATAACTCAGCATCGGTCGCACAATGACCAACCACGGCTTCAAATTCGGTCAAATTGGGAGTGATTAAACTTGCCCCACGGTATTTGCTGAAATCCTGCCCTTTCGGATCGATTAGCACGCGCTTGCCCTGAGCTCTTGCGTTGGCTATCAGGTTCTCTACTTGGTTCAGCGTGCCTTTGCCGTAGTCGGAAAGGATCACTACGTCGCAGTCGGGGAGCGCCTTTTCTACCTGAGTCACCAGCACATTGGTATCGACACTGTCCAAGCGCTGCTCGAAATCCAGGCGCAGCAACTGCTGGTTACGACTCATCACACGCAGCTTGGTAATCGTGGGTATCTCAGCACTGCGCTGAAAGTAAGTACTCACACCAGAGGCAGTCAAACTGGCTTGTAGAATCTGCGCGTTGTCATCGTCTCCGATCACACCCGCCAGCACCGCGTGGCCGCCCAGGGAGGTAATGTTCAGCGCCACATTAGCCGCTCCGCCTGGACGGTCTTCAACATCTTCTACCCGAACTACTGGCACAGGCGCTTCGGGGGAAATCCGCGAGGTACCTCCATGCCAATAGCGGTCAAGCATGACATCGCCGACCACCAGTACACGGGCATGTTCTAACGCGGTTAAATCAATCTTCATCGGAGCTCCCTGCGCTGGCAGTCAAAGCGGTATGCGCCAGCAATGTATCCAGTTTAGCGATAACGTCGTCTGCTTTAATCAGCATCATGGCGCTTGGGTGACGCACCCGCTGGCCCCAGCTCACCTCGTCTACCGACTTATGCAGATAAGTACGTACCGCGTCAGGGTATGCGTTGACAGCAAAATCGCGCCACAGATAGGGTGCGGCACGCTGGGGATTGGTCGATGCATAAAGACCCAATGCCGGCGTTCCCATGGCATTGGCCATATGGATAGGGCCGGTATCCGGCGCTATCACCGCTTGGGCTTGATCGATCAGCGCTAAAACCCCTTTCAATGAGGTGCCGCCGATGGCGTTAATGACACTGGCTGGCTGACAGAGTGCTTCAATTTGCTCGCCTATTTCACGCTCCAGAGCACTGCCGCCACCGGTCAATACGCTTTTAAGACCGTGCTGCACCCAAGCGTGTTCAATCACGCTCGCGTAGCCCTCTACCGACCAGTTGCGAAAATTACGCAGGCGAACGTTGCTACACGGGTTAATGACGAGGTAAGGGGTCTCACCGCTGATCACCTGAGCCTCATTACGTGCCGTATCGGGCACAGGTAAATCCCACGCTAAGCGGTCATCCTCTACCCCGAGCACCCGGGCGAAGTCCATAAAGGACTCCAACACATGGGCATTGGGGTGCGGCGCAAGCTGATGCTGGGTAAACCAGTGCTGAGCATCTTTGGCACGCGCCTTGTCATAGCCCACGCGTACGTCGGCCTTCAGCCCAAGCGACAGCACGCTGGCCCGAATGGCCTGCTGCATATGTAGCAACACATCGAAGCGCGTATCGGCAAGCTGCCGCCATAACGCGCGCATTCCGGCAATACCTGTCGACTTGTCGTAAACAACGAACTCGACCCCGGAAAGCCCCGCCAGTAGACTGTGCTCCCCCTTACCGATAATCCAGGTAATGCGCGCATCGGGCCACTGGCGCTGCAACGCCCGCACCGTGGGCACGAGATTGCACACATCTCCTAGGGCGGAGAGGCGCAAAATGGCAATGTGGTTAGGCTGAACAGGCAGAGAGGGCTTCATGCGCTTAGCGGCACTCCGGCAGAGAAATTGGCTGATTTTACATGATGTAGACAGTTTATGTGACGGGCCGGGAACACACCAAATTGATCCAGACTTATTCACGCGCGATTACTGGCGTGAGCGCGGATTAATTGTGGGCGAAGCACCAGGCCGGGGCAGCAGTCTGTTTTTACAGGCAACGCCGACCGAGCAGTGGGTATTAAGGCCCTATTGCCGGGGGGGCATGGCGGCCAAACTCAGTGAGAAACGCTACCTATGGACTGGCGCTGAGCGCACCCGGGCATTTCGTGAACTGCGCTTAACCGCCACGCTTTTTGAGCAAGGGCTGCCGGTACCTCGCCCCGTAGCAAGCTGTGTTACTCGCTATGGGCTTACGTATGAAGCCGCGTTGATTACCGTGCGCATTGCTGGTGCCAAAGCATTCGCTGAGCTACTCGCCGACGATCTGGCGGATGAAGCGTTGTTAAAGCGTGTAGGTGCTATGATTTACCGCTTTCATCAAGCGGGGCTTGATCATGTTGACCTGAACGCCCGCAATATTTTGATCGACCCCAGTGGCGCACCTTGGTTGATTGACCTTGATCGCTGCCGCCTCCGTGCGGCGGGAAAGTGGCAGGAAAAGAATTTAGCTCGCTTAGAGCGCTCGCTAGGAAAGTTTTCTGCCATCTCCCACAGCTCAGAATTAATGGGCAGCATTCGACAAGGTTACTGTAGTTAAATTTTTATCGCGACTTGTTAAAACAGCTTTTAAAATACCGGTCAGTTCACCAATGAACATTAATTTTTCATAGATACAGAAAACAACTGAGAAACTGAGTATATGTTAAGAAAGATCCCTTCAAGCTTATGGGAAACACATTATTTTGGAAAAACGCCCCTACCCTTAATAGCGATAGGCGTATTAACTACGTTGTTTTATGTTTTTTCAAAGCCTCACTTTGATGATTTTAGCGATTTCAATAAATTAGTACTATCTCTCTCTGGTTTAATTAGCATTAAAATTTATGCCGTACCAGTATGGAAACACCCTGTTTTTCATATGTTTTGGTGGGCCTTACTGTTAGCAGTGTGTCATTGGTTTTTTTTAACACTGGCACTTCCTGATCTGGCAGGTGACTACCCTAAACTGGATCACATTGCCCGACTGTTCGTATTTATTATATTTGCATGGTGGCTTGCTGGCAGCACACAGAACACGCTACTTTTCTGGAGTATTGCTAGCGCAGCTGTCGTATTGGCGCCATGGATCGCTGGCGATGGCCTCGCTGATTTTCAGCGTGGTTTTCTCGGCGAACGCATTGGGTTTGGTATTCGTAACGTTCAGCATTCAGCGATGTTTTTCGGCACAGTACTGCTTGGATTGCTTATTTTTTTACCACGGCTGTTAAGGGCCCCTCTACAACACTATGGCAAACTAAGTTTATGGGTGCTCGCTTTTATTATCATTATAGCCGGCGTTATCATTTCACAAACTCGCGCCACTTGGCTAGGTGTAATAGCAGGCTTATTAACGGCACTTTTCCTAATCTTTATTGAGCATCGGAAAAGCTTTTCAAAAAAACATCTACTCATATTTTTTATTTTATCAGCATGCCTGGCGATTCTTATTATTACCAATAGCTCTTTAGTCATTGAAAGAGCTACTGCAGAATTGGATACCATTCAGGCACTACTGAGAGGTGACTGGAGTTCTGTTCCCCTATCAACCAGTGAAGTACGCTCTAGTGTAGGAGAGCGACTATATAGTTGGCGCGCCGCGATCGATATGATTGCCCAACGCCCCTTGCTAGGCTGGGGTGAGCAAGGCATTGATTATCTATTTGATAACATCCAATATAATCAAGCACACTATCAAGCTTTAAATTTTGGTCACCTACATAACCTCTATCTTGAAATCACACTACAGTATGGCTTGTTAGGTCTAGCTGCTTACTTTTATCTACTAGGGTGGTTTATAGCAAACGCACGGCTTGCTTGGAAGCGTGGCGACATGCCGGGTGATGTACTGCTATTTTTCTATGCTTTTTTATGCTTTTGGAGTGTAATTAATCTTTTTGAATCATATTTGATATTTTGGACAGGTGTATTTCTGTTTAATGTTGTTATGGCGGGCGGCCTCGTCCATATATGGAAACCCACATTGCGCACTAACAGTTCAACACCCTCTGTTATATCAGGAAAGGATCGCAAATGATTGATATTGTCCTGTGCTCCGATGAGGCTTATATAGATAAAGCCGCTGCCGTGATAGCGTCAACCGTTTGTCACAGCGAGACACCTGAGGCGCTGCATTTCTATATATTAGGATATAAACTATCTGCAAGTACTCATCAAAAGCTGCACAACTGGTTTACGACACTGCCTGCTGAGCTAACGATCATTGAAGCTGAGAATAGTCGCTGGCCCGAGTTAACATTGGGCCGTTTTGGGCCCGCCGCCATGCTGCGTCTAGGCATGCACAACTGGCTGCCACCAAGCTGCCAGAAAGTTATTTATTTAGACTGTGACCTTGTAGTGCTAGACGATATCGCCAATTTGTTGGCATTCGACATACAGGGCGCTCCCATAGCTAGTGTGGCTAATCTACAAGGAACCCAGCAGAGTAGAATGGGCCTTGGTTATCAACACTATTTTAATTCCGGCGTCCTTCTGGTGGATCTAGAAGGATGGAAAGCTCGCAATGTGCTAGATCAAGTAGAGCAAATATTAAAGCAGCGCGATTACACCTTAAGTTATCCCGATCAGGACGCATTAAATCTCATTTTCCAAGACTGGTATCGACTACCCATGCGCTGGAATATGCAGCCATACGCTTATCCGGCCGTAGAAAAAAAAGCAGCTCACTATGCTGATTGGCAGAAGGAACTTGAACACGCTATCCGTGAACCCGCGATCATACATTTTATTGGCGCACGTAAACCATGGCACGCCGACAGCCGCCACCCGCTTGCCTATTTGTATCGGCACTATCTTTCGTTAACACCGTGGCAGACATCTGTACAAGCTACTCATCCTTCCCTGCAACGACGTCTGAAGCAAATGCTGGCGTGGTTTAAGAATCGGCGGCGTCGCCAGCGGTTGCAGTGCAGTCCTGTGATGCAACTTCCGCCCCACCAAAAGGACTCGCCCACATGAAGGTATTGATTGTCGTGCGTACGTTAAAAATTGGTGGCATGGAACGGGTAGCGGTGAACCTTGCGGACGCCTTTGCGGAACACGGCCATGAAAGCCATTTGATGTACTTTAAACCGCGTCCCCCCCAGCTAGAGCCGAGCAATGAGAAAGTTAAAGTGCACCATTTCGCACTGTCTCGTGTCATGTGGAAATCAGGTGTAGGCGGCGTTATTGAGGTGGCAGCACGCCTGCTCAATAGCGTGTTGAGGAAAAGCTATTTTTTATTGTCAGGCTGGTGGGGGGGGAAGCTTTTCCATCGCGAAGTACGCCGCCTTGAGCGTCAATATGGCGCTTTTGACCGGATTATTTTCCGCGGCATTGGTACCTTTGAAACGGTATGGTCTTTCCAAGATCCCCGCGCCTATTATGTGCTGGAAAATATCGTCAAAACTACCGGAGGTCATGCTCCCTGGCTAGAACGACTAAAAGCACGCTGCCTATTTCATAACAAACACCTCGTCACCGTCTCCCACGGAGTGGAAAAGCAAATCGCCTCTGCCATGCAGACGCTACAAGTCAAACCGTCCTCGCTGAGAACCATCACCAATCCATGCCCTTTAGCGGCGATTCGCAAAGCCATGTGCGAAGACTTCGCGGAGCACCCCAATTCCCCATATTTACTCAACGTAGCCCGCTTGGTTCCGCAGAAAAACCATCATCTCCTACTGCGGGCGTACGCCAAGATGCGCACAACGCTGCCCTTGGTGATTGTCGGCGAGGGACCACTGCGCAAAGAGCTGGAATCACTCGCCATTGAACTGGATATTGCAGAACGGGTTACTTTTGCCGGTCGCCAATTAAACCCTTACCCTTGGATGCATAATGCGCGCCTATTCATCTTGAGCTCTGCCCACGAGGGCCTTGGCATCGTATTGCTTGAAGCGCTGGCCTGCCAAACCCCTATTGTCTCGGTCGATTGCCCTGGCGGGGTACGTGATATTATGGCCGGTGAGCTGGAAGCTTACCTATGTGAAATGACACCGGAGGCGTTAGCAGCCCGTGTCGATGCCATACTTGATGCTGACGGCTACGCTATTGATGAACATTGGCTGGAACGCTTTTCTCCAGCGCACATTACTACTGCCTTTTTGCAAGAGATGCCTGCTTCATGATATCGGCTAATATTATTACCTTTAACGAAGAAGCCAATATTGCGGACTGTATTGCTTCCGCTCGCCAAGTATGTGACGACATCGTTGTAGTGGATTCAGGCAGCCAAGATCGAACCACCGCTATCGCGCGTGAGTTAGGTGCCAAGGTGGTTCAACAAGCCTATTTAGGCGACGGCGTTCAAAAAAATATCGCGCTAGCGCATGTCAAGAATGACTGGGTGCTCAGCTTAGACGCCGATGAACGCCTAACTTCAGAGATGGTCGAAGCGATTGGACAACTCGACCTTGCTGCAACCGAACACGACGCCTTTGCCTTTCGTCGGCGCAATATGATTGGCTCACGTTGGATTAAAGTCTGTGGTTGGTATCCAGATTACTGTATTCGGCTCTACAACCGGCACCATGCTCGCTTTGCTGATGTAAAACAGCACGCCAGCATAGGGGCTACCAACCCGAAGCGACTTAACGCCGATATAGTGCATTACTCTTTTGCTAACTTAGGTCAGTTATTTGCCAAGCCAGGCCGCAACTTCAGTGGTCGTGCGGCCAAAATCATGTTTAAAAAGGGGAAGCGGGCCAACGCCTTTTCACCGTTTGCACATGGCCTGAATGCCTTTGTACGCAAATATATATTCCAGCGAGGCTTCATGGGCGGAGTAGATGGCATGACCGTTGCGATCAGCGCAGGTCTCAATAGCTACTTAAAGTATGCCAAGCTGCTTGAATATCAGCGCGACCCAAAAGTGCTTGAAGCGGAAGACTTTAATAAGGTTTGGTGATTGATGCATATTACGCATGTCAATTTAGCGCGTGGTTTTCGCGGCGGAGAGCGCCAAACCGAATTATTAATCAAGACGTTAGCAGAACAGGCATCCAACGATATTTCACAAACGCTGGTTTGCCGTCGAGACTCACCCATGCGCCAACACCTGCAGGGTGTAGCGCGACTCAATTTTCAGGCAGCCAATCACCAGCTAGCGGGGCATTTTGATCTCGGCGAGACAGCGCTCGGCAAGACTCAGTTAGTTCATGCCCACGATGCAAAAGGCGTTCATTGGGCTTACTTACACTATCGTTTAAAAGGCACTCCCTATTTAATTACGCGCCGTGTCGATTCGCCCGTCAAACGTAAGTGGTTCAACCAGCAGTGTTACTCTTATGCATCCGCCAGAGTAGCCCTTTCCCACGTTATAAAGCGTCTTCTGGAAGACAATCAGTGTGGCGACGTTACCTTGATACCCAGTGCCTATGCGCGCTTAACGCCCTCGCCTGAGGCGATCAAAAATTTTCGCAATGACTTTGCCAACAAATTTTTGGTTGGCCATGCAGGCGCCGTGGTAGACCGTCATAAAGGCCAGCGATTGCTGTTACAGGCTGCGCAGAAGCTTGAGCATCAAGCACCTGATATGCAGTTTATTTTTCTAGGTGACGGTGAAGATACAGAAACGCTAAAAGCAGAATCCTCGTCACTTAGCAATGTTTCCTGGCTGGGATTTAAAAGCAATATTGCCGACTATCTAGCTGGCCTGGATGTGTTTGCATTTCCTTCACGCAATGAAGGCCTGGGCTCTGTGCTGCTGGATGTCATGCAGCTAGGCGTTCCTGTCATTGCTACCAAGGTTGGCGGCATACCCGATATCGTCAAGCACGAACAAACGGGGTTGCTGATACCGTCCGGCGACGCCGATGCACTGGCTAACGACATTATGCGATTAAGGCAGGATCCCGCTCTTCGGCAACGATTGGCCCAAGGAGCCACTGAACGTTTAGATCATTATAGCCCTCAGTCAATGACTGCAGCGTACTGGCACCTCTATCAAACAATAGTGAGTTAATGATTATGCTTGCAGCTTCTGCAAAAGCGCATAAAAATCTTCATAAACTAGGCTTTTATGCGCAACATACCGTTCACCGCCTAATTCCCAGTACGTTTCTGCAACGGCAAAGATTAAATTTACTTCGCTCATTAAAGCAATTGTCAAAAGAGGAGCAGCAGCAGTTACTTCTCCGAGTTAACTACTGTAATCAACTGGAAAACAACGTTGAACTGCCTAAGGAGGCTATAAGTTTATCTAGTTTCAAACGCGAGAAAAGCGGCACTTATTACTTGGATTTGCTCAGTGTGTTGCGCTATTTTCCGCCTGAACTACGCTTCTGCCATCGCTTTGGTGATGTAACCACCGTGCCGGATGCACCTACCTTAGTGAAAAGCCGGCCCATTAATGACCACAATCAAAACTCAGTTTTACTTAAGTTAAACCGTGTTCGTCATTACTACACGGTGAAAGATCCTCACCGCTATGATGACAAGCTTGACCTTGTGGTATGGCGTGGTTCTTGTCATCAAGAACATCGGCGACAATTCATTCGAGACTTTTATGATCACCCGCTATGTAATGTGGGCGATATTCACAAAAATGCGCAAGGTCAGCCCTGGCATAGCCAATTTATGTCGGTACTGGAGCAACTGAAATATAAATTCGTACTCAGTATCGAAGGCAAAGATGTTGCAACGAATCTCAAATGGATAATGGCCTCTAATTCACTCTGTTTTATGCGACAACCGCGCTTTGAAACATGGTTTATGGAAGGCACTTTGTTACCTGACTATCACTATGTGCAGCTCAAAGATGATTACTCAGACCTTGAGGAGAAAGTCACCTATTACCTTGAAAACCCCGCGGCGGCGAAAAAAATTATCGGTAATGCTAACCGCTACTTCGCTCAATTTATGAATACTGATAAAGAACGCTTGATGGGTCTTTTGGTTATGCAGAAATATTTCGAGCGCACCCATCAACTTCTCCCGTAGTAGCCGTTATCATCAGAGCTATCAATTTTCTGTAGTGTCCCCTTTTTCACTGTTTATATTAGGTAAATGTCATCATACGTTATCGCTCTTTCATTGCATGGGATACCGCTAGGCTAGCCACCATTGCATTGACACTAATTGGCCTCAGCCTGGGTTACACGGTCACGGTAATGACCCGTCTGCCCTGGTGGACGCTATTTTTAGTAGCGGCCGCATGGATTGGTGTGGGGCTTAAGCTGCGCTGGGGCCAGCCTGCCAATGCTCGCTATCGTAAAATGTGGCCCTGGTCGCTTGTACCGTTAAGTCTTTGGGGTGTGTACGTTTACTTGGCGGACAGCTTTGGCATTGTCGATTTGGGTGCGGTGTTTTTTCACCTCCAGGCAGGCATAGCCAAGCATGGTGGCGCAGGCAAAATGATTTCCGCGGTGCTCTATACGTTAATAATGATTGGCGTACTGGCGGCCGTGACGTGGCTATCACGCCACGACCAGCGCTGGCGGTTAGCCGAGCGCTTTTTCGCTATTATATTATTGGCTAGCAACCCGCTACTTTATGGCATAAGCCAACGCAGCGCGGCCATTGTCACTGATGACGGCGCCTGGCTGGATCGACGCTACAAGCCGCCCCCTGCCGAGGAACTTAGGGACGCCCCTAACTTACTCATTCTGTATTTGGAAAGCATAGAGCGTACCTACTCTAATGACATATTTGGGGATGCCTACGCCAGTCTCAACGCCCTAGGGGAACGAGGTGCCGTTTTTGAGGGCGTGCGCCAGATGGATAATACGGGCTGGACAATGGCGGGCATGATTGCCAGCCAGTGCGGCGTGCCATTGATGCCTGCTGGACTCCTTCACGACAGCCAGTTCGAGCCTCTTTCCAAGGTTGTTCCCGGGGTCGATTGTCTCGGCGACATTCTTGCTGCACAGGGCTACCAACTAAGCTATCTAGGCGGTGCTAGCACACAATTCGCGGGTAAAGGACTATTCTATCGCGGCCACCAATTCGATACGGTGAAAGGACGTGAAGATTTAGAGCCCCTGCTAGAGAATCCTGAGTATGTAAATAGCTGGGGCCTGTATGACGACACGCTGTATGACATCACCGCCGATGAGATCCGGCATTTAGATAGCCAGAATAGCGGCCCCTGGGGTGTAATTAGCCTCAATCTGGCGGGTCATGCGCCTAATGGTTATCCCTCCCAGTCGTGCGTGGAACGTCAAGGAGAGTTTGACGGCCAGGATATTCTTTATTCGGTGGAATGCGCGACTTGGCTGGCTCAAGATTTGGTTGAACGGTTGGATTCTGAGGGTCTTCTCGATAATACCTTGGTGGTCATACTGAGCGACCATCTGACGATGCGCGTTTCTGTGTGGGATCAATTGACCGCGCTAGACCGCGACAACACGCTGATAATGCTCGGCAACGATATCGAGCCACAGCGTATTCGCCGAGACGCTACCATGCTGGATGTTTTCCCCACGATACTCGATGCGCTGGGCTTTAGTTTAGAACGCGACCGCGCTGGATTGGGCACTTCGCTTTTCAGTAATAATCGTACGCTGGTAGAGGCCCACGGTATCGAAGTGCTTAATGAGCGTTTACGGGAAGAGACGGCGCTTCAGCACCGCCTTTGGGAGGGCATTTCCCCTCAGCGGCGTGAGTCCGACGAGCCTTCTCAAGAAGTTACTCAAGAGCAAACCCTAGAGACGCCTGCTGACGCGGCAGACGAAGTCGAGCTCATCCATTAACGATCACGCTCTCCCACTGATGAGCCGCGTGAATCTGTTGGTAGACTTGCTCAACGCTGAGCAGGTTCAGGCAATTGGTATGCCCCAATGGGCAGGTACGCTGAAAGCAAGGAGAGCAAGAGAGCGCTAGGTAGTGAATGACGGCGTTATCAGTCAGCGGCGGCGTGTAGGCGGGCGATGAGGAGCCATACAGCGCATGGACACGAACACCTACCGCTGCAGCCACATGCATTAACCCCGAGTCGTTGGTGACTACCTGCCGGCAATCCGCCAACAGATCGACCGCATCAGCCAGCTGCGTCTTACCACACAGGTTATGGGCATGGGAAAGCCCCTGTGTGATCTCCTCGCCCGCCGGGTGATCCTTTGCCCCCCCGAGTACGCGTACTTCAAAACCCTCTTCCACCAGCCGTTTGGCTAAGCTGTGAAAGTAGCTGACCGGCCACTGCTTGGCGGGACCGTATTCAGCGCCCGGCATCATACCAATCGCCGTGCGCGAAGAAAGCGAGTGAGTTAGCCGCAAATTGACCAAGTTATCACGGTCAATCTGCAGTCTCGGTTTGGGCAGCGCAAAGGCGCCGCTAGCCGCTTCTTCCAGAGGCAGGCCGAGCGATACAAAGCGCTTTACCGTTTGATCCAGCACCTGTTTATCGAGTTTGCGGCGCTCCTTGAGAAGCCCATAGCGGTGTTCGCCTAAAAAGCCTATGCGTTCAGGAATGCGCGCCATAAAGGGCACCAGCGCTGCCTTCCAAGAGCGTGGCAAGACAATGGCTCGGTCAAAACGGCCACGCAAACGGTTGGCCAGTTCACGGCGGCTGGCCAAGCCAAATTCACCGTGCCCCACTGCCAGCGGCAGCACTTCATCCACTTCGGGCATACGCTCTAAAATAGGCTGTGACCACTTTGGTGCAACCACCCCTATCGTCGCGCCTGGCTGGCGGGCTTTTAAGGTCATAAACAGGCTTTGTGCCATGACCATGTCACCGACCCACGAAGGGCCAATCACCAGCAAGCGCTGAGCTGAATTAGCCATTTAACCACCCCAAGTAGGCCTTCACCCCTTGAGCAACGGTTTTAAACTCAACATCGCAGCCGCTCTCACGTAGCTGACCAATGTCAGCTCGGGTATAGCTCTGATAGCGTCCTTTGAGTTCTTCGGGGAAGGCAATGTAGTCGATCTCACCTTTACCGTAAAAGTCGATAACCGCCTCGCCAATGGCTTTAAAAGGTTCAGCCCGACCAGTGCCAAGATTGAAGATTCCTGACTTGTCAGGATGATCCAAAAACCAAAGATTCACATCGACTACATCGCCCACATAAACAAAGTCACGACTCTGCATGCCTGCCTCGTAGCCGTCATAGCCGCCAAACAGCTTGAGCGTTTCACCATTACGAATTTGCAAGTGGTTGTGATAGGCCACACTGGCCATTTTGCCCTTGTGCTGTTCACGGGGGCCATAGACATTAAAGTAACGAAAGCCCACTACTTGAGTGGTTAACTCGCTCCAGCGCGAACGCACGTGCTGATCAAACAGCAGCTTGGAATAGCCGTAAACGTTAAGCGGCTTTTCGCATTCGGGTACCTCTTTAAATACCTCGCTGCCGCCATAGGTGGCGGCTGACGAGGCGTATAAAAAAGGAATACTCTGCTGCTCGCAGTAATTAAGCAGCACTTTGGAGTACTCGAAGTTATTCTCCATCATGTAGTGGCCATCCCATTCGGTAGTATCCGAGCAGGCGCCTTCATGGAAAATAGCATCGATTTTAGGTAGCTCGACGCTTTCACCGCGCAGGGCAGCTTTTACCCTGGCGAGGAAATCATCTTTATCGAGATAATCGGCCAGCGTGCAGTCGGCTAAATTGACGAATTTGGTACCATCGCGTAGATCGTCAACGACCATCACATCGTTTCGACCGCGGGCGTTCAATGCTTTAACTATGTTGGCCCCGATAAAACCGGCACCGCCTGTTACCACAATCATACTGTTCTCCTTACCTAAAGCAGCTTGTTGGCATACGTGCCTATAACCCATCTGCCTAGGATTGTATACTTGACGCCTTATGAATTCATGGCCAACGGTGCTTTCCGCGATGAGTGTCTCGACAAACCAATCGACACCCGATGTGTCGACCTTTCAAGGCTTGATCCTTGCTCTGCAGCAGTACTGGGCAGAACAGGGTTGCGTTATCCTTCAGCCGCTCGATATGGAAGTCGGCGCGGGCACCTTCCACCCCGCTACCTTTCTGCGGGCGATTGGTCCCGAAACCTGGAATGCTGCCTATGTACAGCCTTCCCGCCGCCCTACTGACGGCCGCTATGGCGAGAACCCTAACCGCCTTCAGCACTACTACCAGTTCCAGGTGGTGATGAAGCCATCGCCAAGCAACTTGCAGGATCTCTACCTTGGCTCACTCAAACGCCTTGGTCTTGATCCGCTGGTTCACGATGTGCGCTTTGTCGAAGATAACTGGGAATCTCCTACTTTGGGCGCCTGGGGCCTGGGCTGGGAAATCTGGTTAAACGGCATGGAAGTGACCCAGTTTACCTACTTTCAGCAGGCCGGTGGCATCGAATGCTATCCGGTCACCGGCGAACTGACCTATGGGCTTGAGCGCATCGCCATGTACCTGCAGGACGTCGACAGTGTGTATGACCTCGTCTGGGCCATTGCCCCCGATGGCAGCAAAGTGACTTATGGCGATGTCTATCTGCAAAACGAGCGCGAACAGTCCGCCTACAATTTCGAACATGCCGATGTCGATCAGCTATTTGCTAACTTTGACCATCAGGAAAAAGAGTGCAGCAAGCTGCTCGCTGCCAGCCTGCCGCTGCCAGCCTACGAACAAGTCCTGAAGGCATCACACACGTTCAACCTATTAGATGCCCGTCACGCTATCTCGGTCACTGAGCGTCAGCGCTTTATCCTGCGCGTTCGCACTATGGCCCGGGATGTCGCCACTGCTTACTTTGAGTCGCGTAAGGCCGAAGGTTTCCCCATGGCGCCAGAAATACTTCGCCGCGAACTGTTACAAGAGCTACTCGCCGATCAGGGAGAGGACTAATGGCTGTTAATACGCTTTTACTAGAACTCGGCGCAGAAGAGCTGCCGCCCACGGCCCTGGACGCTCTTTCCGATGCGTTCGCCGCGAGCATCGAGAAAGGCCTGCAAGAAGCCGATGTTCCCTTCTCCAACGTTACCGCTTTTGCGACACCCCGGCGTTTAGCGGTACAGGTACATGAACTGGCCGACAAACAGCCTGATCGTGACGTTGAGCGCCGTGGCCCAGCGCTGGCAGCTGCCTTTAAGGATGGCGTTGCCACTAAAGCCGCGGAAGGCTTTGCCCGCTCTTGTGGTGTAAGCGTTGACGAGCTGATTCATTTAGAAACCGATAAAGGTACTTGGTTAGGTTTTCGTGAGCAGCAGCAGGGAGAATCTATTCAAGCGCTGCTGCCTGAGATTATCCGCAAATCAATCAGCACCCTCCCCGTGCCTAAAAACATGCGCTGGGGCGCTTCACGGGTTGAGTTTTCCCGTCCCGTTCATTGGCTGGTAGCCATTTACGGTAGCGACGTAGTGGCCGCCGAGGCACTTGGCCTAGAGGCTAGCTGCACGACCTACGGTCACCGCTTCCACGCCCCTGATGCCATTCAGCTGGCGCACGCTGATGAGTATGTGGCTACGCTGGAAAATGCCTATGTACTGGTGGATCGTGAGCAACGCCGCGAGCGCATCCGCGAACAGGTATTAGCAGAGGCCGAAGTGCAGGAGGCCAATGCGGTTATCGACGAAGAGCTTCTGGTAGAAGTGAGCGGCTTGGTGGAATGGCCAGTCGCCCTTACCGGTAGCTTTGATGAGCGCTTTCTGGAAGTGCCCGCCGAGTGCTTGATCTCTTCGATGAAGGCTAACCAGAAATATTTTCACCTGTTGGACGACGCTGGCAAGCTGAAACCGCTATTTATCACCATTGCCAATATCGACAGCACTGACCCCGACCAGGTCATTGCCGGTAACGAGAAAGTCATTCGCCCGCGCTTAGCCGATGCCGCGTTTTTCTACGACACCGATCGCAAGTACACATTAGCGTCGCGCATTCCACAGTTAGAGAGTGTGGTATTCCAGCAGCAGCTAGGCACCCTGGCGGATAAAGCTCGCCGCAGTTCGGTTATTGCGACATTTATTGCCGAACGTATCAATGGCGACGTGGCTCACGCTCAGCGCGCCGTGGCACTCGCCAAGTGCGACCTTGTGACGGAGATGGTGCTCGAATTCCCTGAACTTCAGGGCATTATGGGACGCTACTATGCTCAGCAAGATGGCGAACCCGCGGAGGTTGCCCAAGCCCTTGAAGAGCAATACCTGCCGCGCTTTGCTACTGATGCGATTCCCCAAAGTGCTACAGGCAAGGCATTAGCCCTGGCGGATCGCCTGGATACCCTGGTAGGCATCTTCGGGATAGGCCAACGCCCAACCGGTGCGAAAGATCCTTTCGCTTTACGTCGTGCTTCGATTGGTGTGCTTAACATTTTGGTCAAAGGCGAGTTGGATCTTGACCTGCGCGAGCTGCTTACGGTTGCCTCTGAACAGCACCAGAGCCTCCCCAAAGCTGACGGGCTGGTTGAGGACGTGCTGACGTACATGTTGGATCGCTTCCGCGCCTGGGGCCAGGATGAAGGCATCAGCGCAGAAATGTACCTTGCCGTTCGTGCGCGCCCAGTCACAAACCCCCTCGACTTCGCTCGCCGCCTGCGCGCGGTGCAGGCCTTCGCCCAGCGTGACGAAGCCACAGCGCTGGCGGCGGCTAACAAGCGCGTTTCGAATATTTTAAGCAAGCAGGAGCATGACGGCAGCACACAGGTCGATCAACACTTGCTGCAGGAAGATGCCGAGCGGGCACTGTTCGACGCTGTGACAGGTAGCCAGGCGCAGGTGGCACCGCTATTTGCTGCGGGTGACTACCAGCGTGCACTCGACGCACTTGCCACACTGCGAGATCCAGTAGATGCCTTCTTTGACCAAGTAATGGTGATGGCGGACGACCCGGCTATTCAGCGTAATCGGTTAGCGCTTCTTGCAAGCCTTCAAGCGCTGTTTTTAGAAGTCGCCGATATTTCGCTGCTCCCTCAGTAGTCGTCGACTAATGGATCGCAAATCCAAGCCCAGCCCTAACGGCTGGGCTTTTTTTATTGTTTGGGGAGTACGTGTTTCACGTGAAACATCTTTGTTAGATCGGGGTAAAATAGTCTTAAATCTCGCGGGCAGAAAGTATCGCCGACAACCGTACCAATAGGATCACTATGCTAAGTGCCGATAACCTTGTCATCCTGGATCGAGACGGCGTCATCAACCATGACTCTGATAACTACATCAAATCTCTCGAGGAGTGGGTGCCCTACCCCTCTTCAATCACTGCCATTGCCCGCCTCACCCGCGCGGGATACACCGTTGCCATCGCAACGAATCAATCCGGGATTGCCCGAGGCTATTATGATGAAGCAACCCTCCATGCGATGCATGAACACTTAATTTCGTTAGTAGAAGCGGAAGGCGGGCATATTGCTCATATTGCTTACTGCCCCCATGGGCCAAATGATAATTGCCAATGCCGTAAACCATTGCCAGGAATGCTAATACAGATCCAGCAGATCCTGGGACTAGAAAGTTTAACGGGAAGCTGGATGGTCGGTGATAGCCTTCGCGATCTCCAGGCGGGCGAAGCCGTAGGTTGCGAAACAGCGCTGGTGAGAACTGGGAAGGGAAGTAAAACGGAGCAAGCAGGCGCTGGTCTTGAAAAGAGCAATATCTTCGATGATTTAGCGCAATTTGTTGAATGGCTCATTAAATAGCTAAGCGACACCGAGCTGGTAGTCATGATCGCTCTGCGTTGCATGAGTAACTGTTGCATAAGAAATTTGGCTGAAACTAACTACCCTCTTCTGCTACACGTATCCTGATCCTGCCAATCTATCTATCAATAAAAAAAGCGTCGCTATGAATTTCATAGCGACGCCTGTCATAGTGGCATTAAACCATACTGAGGCTAAGGATCGTTAAAGCAGTGTTTCACGTGAAACATCTTAACGAAAGCAATCCACCTTACACGTCTAAATTTGCCACCAACGCGTTGGTCTCAATAAAGTCACGGCGCGGTTCTACATCGTCACCCATCAAGGTATTGAACATCATATCGGCACCCACGGCATCTTCGATCGTCACCCGCAGCATGCGGCGGCTATCGGGATCCATGGTGGTGTCCCAGAGCTGATCCGGGTTCATTTCACCCAAGCCTTTATAGCGCTGTACAGACAACCCGCGCTGGCCCTCTTGCATTAGCCACGCCAGTACTTCCGAGAAGTGCGATACCGGCTTCTGCCGCTCGCCACGAGCAATAAAGGCGCCCTCTTCCAGGAAGCCATCCAGGGTTTCGCCCAGCTCAGCGATACCGCGATAGTCGGCGCTTTCAAAGAAGTCGAGGCCCCACCTATACTCAGTCGTCACACCGTGAGCAACCAGCGAGACGGTAGGTAGGAAAAGCCCGCGCTCAGAATCTTCGTGGAGATGGAAGTGGTAACGGGGCCCGCCTTCATAGGCAACCATGTCATCCATGATCTTCTGGAGTTCATCAATCCAGTTCTGCATGGTCACACGATCTTTCAGGCTCTCCTCACCTTTCAGTGCCGAAGCATGAACGATTTGCTTAAGTACTTCATTAGGATAAACCCGCGACAAGCGATCAATCCGCTTCATCACGTTGCGGTACTGGTTCACTAACGCTTCAAGCTGTGAGCCGGAAATACTCGGTGCATTAGCGTTAACATGCAGGCCGGCACCGTCCAAGGCCGTGGTGGTTAAATAATCCACCATCGCCTGTTCATCTTTCAGGTAAAGCTCTTGCTTGCCGCGCTTAATTTTATAAAGTGGTGGTTGAGCGATGAAGATATGACCACGCTCAATCAACTCCGGCATCTGACGGAAGAAGAACGTCAACAGCAGCGTACGAATGTGCGATCCATCGACATCGGCATCGGTCATGATAATAACCGAGTGGTAACGCAACTTATCGGGGTTAAACTCTTCACGGCCAATGCCGCAACCCAGGGCAGTGATAAGCGTGCCCACTTCTGCAGAGGAGAGCATTTTGTCGAAACGTGCTTTTTCCACGTTCAGAATTTTACCTTTGAGCGGCAAGATAGCCTGTGTACGGCGGTCACGGCCCTGTTTGGCACTGCCACCTGCCGAGTCACCCTCCACCAAGTAAAGCTCTGACTGACTGGGGTCTTTTTCTTGGCAATCCGCCAACTTGCCAGGTAAACCGGCAATATCCAGCGCGCCTTTACGGCGGGTCATATCCCGCGCTTTGCGTGCCGCCTCACGTGCACGCGCGGCATCCAGCATCTTATTAACGATCGCCTTGGCTTCGTTAGGCTTTTCAACAAGATACTCGGAAAAGAGACGGCTCATTTCCTGCTCAACCGCTGTCTTCACTTCGCTGGAGACCAGCTTATCTTTCGTTTGAGACGAAAACTTAGGATCCGGGACTTTAACTGAAATAATAGCTGTTAGCCCCTCACGAGCATCATCGCCCGTGGTATTCACCTTGGCTTTTTTCAGCAGGTTTTCAGCTTCAATATAGTTATTGAGCGTACGGGTAAGACCTGCCCGGAACCCCGCCAAGTGCGCCCCGCCGTCTCGCTGCGGAATATTATTGGTGTAGCAGAAAATATTTTCAGTGAAGGCTTCGCTCCACTGCATGGCTACCTCTACTTCAACACCGTCATCACGAACAGCGTTAAAGTGGAATACCGGATTAATCACACTCTTATTGGTATTGAGGTGATCAACAAAGGCTCTCAAGCCACCTTCGTAGTGAAACAGCTCCTCTTTGCCGCTGCGCTCATCCAGTAAACGGATAGCCACACCAGAGTTCAAGAAGGATAGTTCGCGAAGTCGTTTGGCTAAAATATCAAAATGGAACTCGATATTGCCAAAGGTTTCTGGCGATGGGCGGAAGTGAACCCGGGTACCGCTTTTTTCGGTTTTGCCCACAACGCCCAATGGTGCTTGAGGAACACCGTGACGGTACATTTGTTCGAACACTTCACCCTGACGCCAAATCGTTAAGCGCAGCTCAGCGGAAAGCGCATTGACAACAGAAACACCGACGCCGTGCAACCCACCGGAAACCTTGTAGGAGTTATCATCGAATTTACCGCCTGCGTGCAGAACCGTCATAATAACTTCTGCAGCGGAAACACCTTCCCCTTCATGAAGCTCGGTAGGTACTCCACGGCCGTTATCACTCACGGTGACCGACTCATCCGGGTGGATGACAACGCGAATTTCACTGCAATGCCCAGCCAACGCCTCGTCGATGGAGTTATCCACCAATTCGAAGACCATGTGGTGGAGCCCAGTACCGTCGTCGGTGTCACCAATATACATACCTGGCCGCTTACGCACCGCGTCCAGCCCCTTGAGCACCTTGATGCTTGATGAATCGTAAGCCTGCTCGCTCATTGACCACTCCGTTGTGAAGTCTGTCTCATCCTGTATCGTCCTACCCTTCTCTGCGCTAGCTGATTCTCTCTAAACCACTCCCCCCCTCCTTGCTATGTTTCACGTGAAACATATTTACGGGGGTATCAGTTCGCCAGGCATTCTTCAATGCGGAAGGTTCGACACTGGTAATAAATGCTTGGCACTGCATATCTTCGAGTAAACCACAAAACTGGTAACGATTTTGCTCGTCAAGTTCTGCGGGCAAATCATCGATAAGATAAATACAGTGCCGCTGTGCTGTTCTTTCCAGAAACCGCCCTTGGGCAAGCTTTAATGCACTCACCACTAACTTTTGCTGGCCTCTGGAAAGCACTTCTACAGCAGGCTGTTTGTTTATCCTGATACGCAAGTCAGCGCGCTGCGGACCTTGCTGAGTAAACCCCATCTGCTGATCAGTTGGCCGACTATCGTGTAACACAGTCACAAGAGTTCGATCTTTATCCCAACCTCTGGCGTAGTGAAGCGACAATCCCGGCAAGGGAAGCAATACCTTAAGTGTCTCTTCAAAGACAGGCAAAAAGTCACCAAACCAAGCACGGCGTAACGAGTCCATCTGTTCACCCCAAAGGGCTAGTTCATGCTCCCACACCGCCATTTCCTGAGGTAGTATTCTACCACGCCTGAGCAGTGCATTCCGATGTTTCAACGCACGCCGGGTGCGCTTCCAGATTGCTAAAAAGTCATGTTTCACGTGAAACACGCCCCAGTCGAGAAACTCACGACGTCCGGCTGGAGAACCTTCAAGCAATCGAAAAGCATCAGGGTTAATTAATTGAAGCGGCATAGCCTCTACCAGTTCCGCCAACCGAGCGTTTTTATCTCCCTTTAAACGAAGCTCCAGCTCCCGCTGAGCTCTTAAACGACGCACACCAAGGGTAACCTCAGGCTCACCACTTAAACGTCCGTACAGCGTCATATACGGCTCATCCGTTTGGATCGCGTTTTTTAACTGGCGAGTACGAAAAGAGCGGCCCATGCCAAGAATATGTACCCCCTCCAACAGACTGGTTTTACCGCTGCCATTAGCACCGCTAATGACGTTGATATGCGAAGAGGGCGTCATCTCAACCGGTCTGAGATTGCGCAAAGCGTGGAAATTAAGCAGTGTCAGGCTCATCCTATTATCACCACTTAAAATATCCTCGAAAAAAGGGAGTATTCCAACGCGTTAGCGGCGCTTCTGCTACCAGAAGCGCCGCTAACGTAGCTTGCTTACGTATTGCTGTTACCCGCCCAAAGCGTTTACAGGCGCATCGGCATAACGACATAAAGCGCATCACCGCCGCCGGGCTCTTCCAGCAGCGCGCTACTATTGGGATCGGCCAGGGTAATCTGCACGCGATCTTCATTTAGCACTGTTAGTACATCAACTAAATAGCCGACGTTAAAACCAACTTCCATTGCCCCGCCATTATACTCAACGGCGATATTCTCCTCCGCTTCCTCCTGCTCGGGGTTGTTGGCCATTACCTTAAGGTTGTTCTCCTCAAGATAAAGGCGCACTCCACGGTACTTCTCATTAGAGAGGATAGCAGTACGTGAAAGTACTTGGCGAAGCTCCGCACGCTCGGCAATCAATACTTTATCGCCATTGCGCGGCACGACGCGCTCATAGTCAGGAAATTTACCGTCGATTAACTTGGAGGTGAAGGTAAAGTCGCCTGTATGAGCACGCACATGGCTGGAGCCAAGCGTCAGGCTGACAGGCTCATCGCTATCGTCTAGCAAGCGCGACAGCTCTAAAATCCCCTTCCGGGGCACAATCAGCTTTTGAGACTGGCTCACAGAGACCTCGATTGGCCGCGAGCACATCGCCAAACGGTGCCCGTCAGTAGCGACCGTGCGAAGCAAATTGCTTTGAATTTCCAGCAGCATACCGTTGAGGTAGTACCGCACATCCTGCTGCGCCATGGCAAACGAGGTCGCTTCTATCAGGTGCTTTAGGGTACCGCGGGGTACGCTAATCTCCTGGCTGCCGTCCGCATCTTCGATATTGGGAAATTCAGCGACCGGGAGCGTCGACAACGTAAAACGCGAACGACCACTGCGTAGTACCGCGCGGCCCTCTTCAACGGCGAGCTGAATGTCGGACTGATCGGGCAATGATTTACAGATATCCATCAGCTTACGCGCGGGCACTGTCGCGGAGCCCGCCTGATCGACCTGGCTTGCCACCGTGCGGCCCACGAGCTCGACTTCTAAGTCTGTACCGGTGAGCGACACCTGGTCGCCCTCTACCTGAATCAGCACATTAGACAGTACTGGCAGCGTTTGACGGCGCTCAACAACACCAGCGACCAGAGTCAGCGGACGTAGCAGCGCCTCTCGGGAAATCGAAAATTTCATCAATACTCCGGTTCTATATCCTGAAAGACCTGCGTGTAACAGGCCCGTCCCATGGAATGATTAACTGGTCAACAGGCGCAGTAAATTCTTGTAATCCTCACGAATATCCGCGCTCTCTTCCTGCAATGATTTCACTTTTCGGCAAGCGTGCAACACCGTTGTGTGGTCACGCCCGCCAAAGGCATCGCCAATCTCAGGTAAGCTGTGATTGGTGAGCTCTTTAGCAAGCGCCATCGCCACCTGACGAGGGCGGGCAACTGAGCGTGAACGGCGCTTCGAAAGCAGATCCGCCACCTTAATCTTGTAATATTCGGCGACCGTACGCTGAATATTATCTACCCCTACCTGCTTATCCTGAAGCGCTAACAGATCTTTCAGAGACTCACGAATAAAGTCTTGGGTAATCGTTTTACCCATGAAGTGCGAATCAGCAATGACTTTTTTCAGCGCACCTTCCAATTCGCGCACGTTGGAACGAATTTTTTGCGCAATGAAGAAAGCCGCATCGTGAGGCAAATCGACCTTAGCTTGGTCGGCCTTTTTCATCAAGATGGCCACACGGGTTTCAAGCTCTGGCGGCTCTATCGCGACCGTAAGCCCCCAACCAAAGCGTGATTTAAGGCGCTCCTCTACCCCACTGATCTCTTTAGGATAGCGATCAGAGGTCAGAATCATTTGCTGACCACCTTCTAATAACGCATTGAAGGTATGGAAAAACTCTTCTTGAGAGCGCTCTTTTCCAGCAAAAAACTGAATATCATCAATAAGTAACGCATCAACACTGCGATAAAAACGCTTAAAATCATTAATCGCATTAAGCTGGAGCGCTTTAACCATATCGGCGACAAACCGCTCTGAGTGCAGGTATACCACCCGGGCGTTTTCACGCCGGGTTGCCAATGCGTTCCCCACTGCATGCATTAAGTGGGTTTTACCCAAGCCTACGCCACCGTATAAAAACAAGGGGTTATAAGCGCCACCAGGGTTTTCAGACACCTGGCGGGAGGCAGCACGAGCCAGCTGGTTAGACTTACCTTCCACGAACGTATCGAAAGTAAAATTCGGATTGAGCCCGCTGCCATGTTTCAGGCTGCCTTCTACCTGTACCTGACGTTCATTATTACGCCGACTCGGCGCTTCATCGCGCAGCCTATCGATTTCGCGCTCATCGGCAATATCGCCGCGTGGCGGCGTATGTACCGCTGGCGATGCTGGCCGCGACGGCGAAGCCGATACAGGATTACCTAAATCACGATGCTGAGGGGCCTGGGCTGCCAAACGGCGACTACCCACCGTCAGGCTGACCTTTGGCGGCTTGGCCGGTGCGAGTTCACGCATCAGCTCACTAATCCGCTTGGCATACTTATCGCTCACCCAATCGCGCACAAAACGATTCGGCGCCAATAAGCGCAGCTCGTTGGACTCTCCTTCTTCTGCCTGCAGCGGGCGTATCCAGGTATTGAACTGCTGTGAATTCAGCTCATCCTGCAGGTTGTCCAGGCACTGTTGCCAAAGCGTCAGTGACACTCATCTCACCATCGGTTGAAAACGGCCGACCATTGTAGCGCCCAAAGCCTCGGTTATCCACACGGGTTTAGCCTTCAATATTGGCCTGTGGACAACTAACGATGAGCCCATGGGAAAACCTTGTGGAGGGACGGGGATAATCGTTAAATACGTGTCTTACACACGGGTTAATCACATCTCGCCAACACCTTGTAGACGGCTTATACGGGACTTACACACAGATTTTTTATTGTTATAAGCAATTGAAAAATATCGCCTAAAACCACTTATCCACAAATAGTATCCCCACTATTAATAACAACAGGTTTAGAACTACCTATTAGTAATAATAGTGACTTCATTAATGGCTACTCTTACCGTATCAAGCACGCTGGCTGAGGCGTGATAACGCTTTTATGCAAGGAAAAATTGCACCCAGCAGAGGAAGTCTCTACAATTTCCGGTCTTGAATTGAATCTCCCCGGCTAGTTCCTCACTGGACCGGGCTTTTTGGAATTCACTTTCCGTCCTAAACCACGTGGGAATAACGAGTTATGAAACGCACTTTTCAACCTAGCGTTCTCAAGCGCAAGCGCGCGCATGGCTTCCGTGCTCGTATGGCAACCAAAAACGGTCGCGCCGTCCTCGCACGTCGCCGTGCCAAGGGCCGCAAGCGTCTGAGCGCCTGATCTCAGATTGCGTGTACCGCAGCAAGGCTTTCCCCGGCAATTACGGTTACTAAATGCTGGGGACTTTAGTCACGTGTTTGAGCAAGCCGACCTGAAAGTGCATGGCAAAGGTATGATGGCGTTAGTTCGCTTTAGTACTCGGGGACACCCCCGCCTTGGACTGGTGGTCAGCAAAAAAAATGTTAAACGCGCCGTAGATCGCAACCGTTTCAAGCGTCTGGTTCGAGAATCCGTTCGCCTTCGTCAAGATCACCTACCCTCTGTGGATATAGTGGTACTTGCGCGACGTGGCGTTCAGGATCTCGATAACGACACCTTGCATCGCCAGTTACACGGCATGTGGAAACGACTACAGCGTGACGCACAGGCGGTGATCGCAGCACCAACGCCTAAGCGTGACACGTGACCTTTGGTGCACCCCTCGCCGCTCGACCTCGGCCTGCCAACTGGCAGGCTTTCGTGTGTCAAGAGTCGAGTAAATGACACTGCGCCATTAGCATGTTCACCACCCAGCGGGCAGAACCCTCATGGACGTAAAACGACTTTTATTACTGATTCCACTAGCCGTACTCGCTTACTTGCTAGTCGTCCAGTGGAATCAGGATTACGGGCAGCCGAATTACGATTCAGTGCCTGAAACGACGCAACGCAGCAATTCCACGTCTCCTAGCAATGCTGAAGATGGAGAAAGCGGCTTAGCGGTGCCGAGCACGTCTTCACAGCAAAGTGCGGTAGGTGAAGGTATTCCTGATACCGAAAGCGAGACATCAAGCCGCGACTTCATTGCCGTGACCACCGATGTTCTGGATGTGCGTATTGATCCACACGGTGGCGATATTGTTTATGCCGCGTTACCGCAGCACAAACTCTCTCTGGATTCAGACCGTAACTATGTGCTGTTATCCGATAACAGCAGCCGTAGTTACGTGGCTCGCTCAGGCCTGCAGCTCGATGGCCAAGCCAGCCGTATCGCGTTCACGCCTGAAAACTCGGAGTATCGTTTAGGCGATAACGATGACGAGCTAAGCGTTGATCTAACCGCTGATGTTAACGGCGTTGAGGTCATTAAGCGGCTTACCTTTGAGCGCGGCAGCTATGCGGTCAACGTCAACTACTACCTGGCCAATAACACCGACGCACCGGTTAGTGCGCGCTTTATTGGTCAGTTGGCACGCGACAATAGCCCTGACCCATCAAGCGGTGTCTCCATGGGTATGAAATCCTACTTAGGGGCCGCTTACTCAACGCCAGATGCACGCTACGAGAAGATCGACTTTGAGGATATTCAAAGCCATAACTTCGAAAACCGTGAAGCACAGGGCGGCTGGATAGCCATTATTCAGCACTACTTTGTGTCGGCATGGGCGCCTCAGCAGGATCAGCAAAACCTTTTCTACGTCACCACCGACTCCAGTAATCGTAACGTCGTAGCCTTTGCTGGCCCCACCAGCACTGTGGCCGCCGATAGTGAAACCACTCTAGGCGCCACTCTGTACGTCGGGCCAAAAGTGCAGGACTATCTGGAACAAGTCGCTCCCAACCTGCAATTAACCGTAGATTATGGCTGGTTATGGTTTATTGCTAACCCCCTCTTCTGGCTGCTGGATCATATCCACGAGGTAGTCGGTAACTGGGGTTGGTCGATTGTCCTGTTGACCATACTGGTTAAGACAGTGCTGTTCCCGCTTTCAGCCAAAGCTTACAAATCCATGGGTAGGATGCGTAAACTCGGCCCGGAAATGCAGCGCCTGAAAGAGATGTATGGCGACGACCGGCAGAAAATGTCGCAAGAGATGATGAAGTTCTACCAGAAGGAGAAGATTAATCCGCTGGGGGGCTGTCTACCTATTGTGATTCAGATGCCTGTCTTCATCGCTCTCTACTGGATGTTGCTTGAGTCGGTTGAACTGCGGCATGCGCCGTTTATCTTCTGGATTCAGGATCTATCGGTGAAGGATCCGTACTTCATTCTGCCGATTCTGATGGGCATTTCGATGTTCGTTCAGCAAATGTTGAACCCGACACCTCCGGATCCTATGCAGGCGAAGATCATGAAGATGCTACCCATCATCTTTACTTTCTTCTTCCTGTGGTTCCCGGCCGGTCTGGTTATTTACTGGGTGGTCAACAACATCATTTCGGTGGCGCAGCAGTACTACATCACGCGCAAAATCGAAAATGATCCGAGTATCGGCAAAGGCATGAAAACCAAATAGACTGCCTTTGTCATCGCCCTTCAGACCCCCGCCCCGAGCGGGGGTCTGGCGTTTTAAGGTCGACAAATCCAAACTATGTAGATCGATGCTAGACCGATCAAATGCTACTTCTGCCAATTGACTAAGAGATTCACCATGGCCGAACGCCTCTATACGCCTGACACCATTGCGGCGCTGGCAACTCCCCCAGGACGCGGCGGCGTGGGTATTATCCGCGTCTCCGGGCCCGCCTGCCGCGAAATCGCTCAAGCCATGGTTGGGCATTGCCCTGCCCCGCGATACGCTCACTACGGCCCATTCCAAGGCGCAGAAGGGAGCATTGATGAAGGCATCGCCCTGTTTTTCAACGGCCCCCATTCGTTTACCGGTGAAGACGTACTGGAACTCCAGGGACACGGCGGCCCGATTATTATGGATATGCTGCTGGAGCGCTGTGTGGTCTTGGGTGCCCGCCTGGCGCGGCCGGGAGAGTTTTCCGAACGGGCATTTTTGAACGATAAGCTCGATCTGGCTCAGGCGGAAGCGATTGCCGATCTCATCGATGCCACCTCACGCTCGGCGGCAGAAAACGCTGTACGCTCGCTCCAGGGTGAGTTCTCGAAGCGCGTTTCTGCGCTGGTGGAGCGCTTGATCGAACTGCGCGTTTACGTTGAAGCGGCGATCGACTTCCCCGAAGAGGAGATCGACTTTCTTGCCGACGGTCACGTTGCCCAGCACTTAAGCAGCGTCCAGCAAGCGCTGAGCGACGTACGCCAGGCGGCAGGCCAAGGTGCACTGCTGCGAGAAGGAATGAGCGTGGTCATTGCCGGGCGACCCAATGCGGGGAAGTCGAGCCTGCTAAATGCGCTGACCGAACAAGATACCGCCATTGTGACGGATATCGCGGGCACGACCCGGGACGTGCTCCGTGAGCACATTCATATTGACGGTATGCCCCTACATATCATCGACACCGCTGGATTGCGCGATACGCCTGATGCGGTGGAGAAAATTGGTGTCGCACGTGCCTGGGCCGAAATAGAGAAAGCCGACCGAGTGCTGCTACTCGTTGATGCCAGCACCACTACTTCAACCGACCCCATGGCCATCTGGCCGGAGTTTGTCGCTCGCCTGCCCGACCAGAGCCGCTTAACCCTGGTGCGTAATAAAATCGATACCAGTGCCGAGCCGGCGGGCATTGATTTATCCACAACCATACCCATTGTGCGCCTATCGGCGAAAACCGGTACGGGTGTGGATAACTTGAAAGCGCATCTGAAGGATGTGATGGGTTTTGCCGCCACCACCGAGGGTCGCTTCTCCGCCCGCCGAAGGCACCTGGACGCCCTAGATCGCGCCATGGCAGCCCTTGATACCGGCCGTGCTCAGTTGGATGGATATGGCGCAGGGGAACTGCTGGCGGAAGATTTGCGCGACGCCCAACAAGCCTTAGGCGAGATCACTGGCGAATTCAGCGCCGATGATTTATTGGGCGAAATTTTTGGCAGTTTTTGCATCGGCAAATAGAGTTACTTTTTTCGACAACTACTCTCCCACCCACCAATCCGCCTGATAGCGGCTATCAGCGCCGAGCAGCGGGGTAATTTCTGCCATCGCTGCTGCCAGGCGTTTATCCAACCCCCAGGGCGGATTGATCACCAGCATACCGCTACCGAACATGCCGTGAGCCTGCTCGCCAGGTTCGCGCAGCAGCAGCTCGCTGCGCCATATCTTGCGTATTCCACTGGCCTGCAGCACGTCCAACAGCATTTGGTGATGCCCGGCAGGCAGCAGCGGGTACCAGATCATCATCACCGCATGGCGAGCCTTTTCCAGGGCCTGGATAGCAGTGTCAGCGACCTCCTGGTACTCCACCTTGCGCTCAAAGCTTGGGTCAATCAGCACGCATACCCTGGGTGTTGCTACCGGCAGCATCGCTCTAAGCCCTGCCAGCCCGTCGCCATACACGCGCTTGACCTGCGCAGGGAGCGCCTGGCCATTCAAGTGCTGGTGTTCGCCCGGGTGCAGCTCAAACAGGCACAGACGATCGTGCTCGCGCAGCGGCTGGCTCAGCCACCAGGGCGAGCCTGGGTAGAGGGTCAATTCATTATGATCTGGCTGCGCCCCAACAATAGCGTTTAACCAGCTTCCCAGCAGCGCGTCGGTTAGCTGTTCACGCTTCTGCCACAGTGGCCAGATGCCCTCACGGTACTCTTGGAGTCGCTGGGTCTCTTTGGTGGCTAATGGATAAAGCCCTCTACCGGCATGTGTGTCTATATATGTAATAGGTGTTTTTTTACGTAATAGGTAATCAGTGACGGCGTAAAGCGTCAGATGTTTGTGTACATCGGCAAAATTACCGGCGTGGTAGGCGTGTTGGTAGGACAGCATGGTAGCTCGTAAACAGGTGAACGAAAAAAGCCCGCTATAGGAGCATAGCGGGCTTTGAACGGCAATGTGCAGCTTTAAGAGGCTTAGCCCTGGCCGTTACCGGTAGGCGTCAAGGTAATTTCTACCCGACGGTTTTGAGCACGGCCCTGCTCATTGTCGTTGCTGGCGACTGGCTGAGTAGCACCGTAACCAGAAGTATTCAGGCGCATGGATGAAACGCCGTTCTGAGACAAGTAGCTGGAGACGGCTTGGGCACGGCGCTCAGATAGACGCTGGTTATAGCTCGCGTCACCGGTACTATCGGTGTGGCCAGCGATACTAACGCGGGTATCCTGGTACTGAGAAAGTACGTTAGCAACTTCATTGAGTGAGCCACGCGCTTCACTAGTCAACTCAGCAGAGTCAAAGCCAAAGGTAACGCCGCTGGGCATATTGAGCACGATATCGTCGCCACGGCGATCGATTTCAATGCGTGACCCCTGTAGGTTTTCACGTAGCTGCTGCTCTTGGCGATCCATATAAACACCAATACCAGCGCCCGCTGCTGCGCCCACGGCAGCACCAATTAGTGCACGGTCACGACGGCTGGTGCTGCCATCACCAGACAGAGCGCCTGCAGCGGCCCCCACGGCGGCACCAATCCCGGTGCCCATAGCGGTGCTAGAGCGCTGCGTTTGGCCACCGTAAGGATCCGATGTAGCACAACCGGCCAGTAGAATAGCAGCCGCCAACGGTGTCAGTAGTCGAGAAATTCGCATCACTCACTCCTTGTAAGTCGTCAAGCTTGATGGTTCAAGTCTGTTATTTCAGAAAAAAATTTCTGTAGATTGCTGGTCAATCATCACTGATCAAAGCTAGCAACTCATTCAAGAATAATAGACCTTGAGGCGATGCACGCAGTTTTTCAGGCATTTGCATCAAAAGTCCTTTTTTCTCGGCAGATTGTAAACGCGTGAGTAACCTTGCAGGCGCTTCACCGGTGTTAGCTCTCCATGTTTCAAGCGACACCCCGTCGGTGAGACGTAAAGCGTTCATGGCAAACTCCAACGGTAGCTCATCCGTTTTTATCAGCTGTTTACCGGCGATAAAGCCACGCAGATCATCTACGCGCTTTAGGTAGGCGTCTGGCTGGCGAGTTTTCCAGCGCCGTTCAATGTGCCACTCTCCATTTGAGTCAATACGGCTAAGCTTGCCATGGGCACCAGCGCCAATCCCTAGGTAGTCACCAAACTGCCAGTAATTAAGGTTATGGCGACTCTGGTGACCGGCACTAGCGTAAGCCGAGATCTCGTAGCGTTTGAAGCCCGCCTGCTCTAGGAGCTGATGCCCTTTATCCTGAATATCCCAAAGCGCCTCTTCCTCTGGCAGTACCGGGGGGTGGGAGTGAAAGGCGGTATTCGGTTCAAGGGTCAACTGATACCAAGAGAGATGTTCAGGTGCCAATGCCAGCGCTTGGGCAATATCATCCATCGCCAATTGAGGCGTTTGATCAGGCAAACCGTGCATAAGGTCAATGTTAATGTTGGTAAAGCCTGCCTGGCGCGCCTGTGCTACCGCAGTAATCGCTTCATCACCGCTATGAATTCGCCCCAGCGCATGCAGTTGATCAGGCTGAAAACTTTGAATACCCAGCGAAAGACGGTTAATGCCTGCTTTCCGGTAACCAATGAAACGCTCTTGCTCCGTGGTACCTGGATTAGCCTCTAAGGTAATTTCTATCTCTTTAGAGAAGGGTAAACGGATCCGGATCTCTTTCAGTAATCGTTCATAAAATGCGGGGGACAGCAGGCTGGGAGTCCCACCGCCTATAAAGATGGTTTTAATTTCTCGACCAGCCGCCAGGTCAAGATCACTATCCAGGTCTTGTAACAGCGCATCTAGATAGGCGGCTTCAGGTAAATCTCGCGGTGTAAAACCGTGTGTGCCCGGCTCATGAGAATTGAAATCACAGTACGGACATTTACGGACACACCAGGGCGTGTGGATATAGAGAGAGAGTGGCGGCAACGTATCAGCCATGCGCCACCTTCAGTAACTCCACTAACCCCTGCAACGCGCGACCACGATGGCTAAGGCGATTTTTACTTTCGCTGGGCAGCTCGGCGACGCTCATACCCTGATCAGGTAACCAGAAAAGCGGATCATAGCCAAACCCCTCCTTCCCTCGGGGATGAGCAAGAATTTCGCCTTCCCAACTCCGTTGCACAATGACCGGCACCGGATCCTTCGGATGGCGCAAATAAACCAGCACACACCAGTAACGTCCACTTCTCTGCCCTTCCGCACAGTCACTTAATGCGGCTAACAACGTTTGGTTATTTTTCTCGTCGCTTCTCGGCTCACCGCCATACCGAGCGGAATAGATACCGGGCGCACCATTGAGTGCGTCTACTTCAAGCCCAGAATCGTCAGCTAATGCAGGTAATCCACTGATGAGGCTCGCTTCACGCGCTTTTAACAGTGCATTTTCGACGAAGGTTAGCCCCGTCTCTTCCACATCCGTGACGCCAAAATCCGCCTGGGGGCGAACATCGAACCCCAAAGGTGAAAGTAACTGACTGAATTCTCTTAATTTTCCTGTATTGCCACTGGCAAGTACAAGGGTATTGACGGCGGCCATGGTATGTACTCCTAACAGTAGAACTGCAGTTTACGCGCTCACTGCTGGTATCAAAAGCCATCAAAATGTTACATAACGTATCTAATAATTAGGTAATTAATTTATTGCTTAATTAATAATAAACATTTGTTAAATAACAATATTTTCCATATTAATGAAAATATTGAAGAGATGAAAAATATTTTTACCATATATTTAATAACAAAACTTTACTAAACGTATCTTATGGTCAACACTTCAGTGGTTACCTGCTCACTCTTTCTTTCCACGAGGGCCACCCAATGTCGCAGGAAAAGTCTACCGGAACGGTGTATGTCGTTACCGAAAAAAGTCCCCAGGTTCAGTTGTTCGCTGAGTACTTGAACAAACACACCGGCTGTCAAATTAGTATCCATTCTCCTCATACAGCATTACCTATTTCCGCATCGGGCAACTTGCTGATTCTCATTGACAGCGATCATATTGGCATTGATGCACTGCCAGAGTGGCAAGATAAGTTACCCGACACGTTAACTAAAACTCCCCTAGCGGCCTTCAATATTCATGATATGGATCACGCCCTTGAAGCACTTTCGTGCGCTCAGTTAAAAGGCGTTTTTTATCGCAATGAAAGCCTTGAGGTAATTTGTAAAGGCATCCACTCGCTGCTTGAAGGGGAGCTGTGGATGTCACGAGATTTAATGGCGCGTTTAATCCTGTTTTATCGCAAATACCAAAGTAATGCTTTCCGCCCAGCCTGCGGACTCACTAACCGGGAAATGGAAATTATTTCCCTACTTAGTGCTGGCTCTTCTAATCAACAAATTGCCGAAAAGCTGTTTGTTAGCGAACACACCGTTAAGTCACACCTATACAACATTTTTCGCAAAATTAACGTTCACAACCGCATTCAAGCGCTCAACTGGATTCATCAGAACCTGGGCCCGATTCTGCCCAATATTGAGACCGCACGCAGTCTTCAACGACATCGTTAGCGCTAATGCGCAAGGGTAACTGTCATGCCATCAATACGCCGTTTGAGCATCGGCTCTTTAACCATAGCGATGTGGATCATGTCGTCTTTAGTACTGGCCAACGAGCCAGTTCCTTCGGACGAAGTGTTGCCCGCTAGCGAACAAGCGGCCATCGACGCGATTAATCAGCTCTCAAGCCCTGATGGGCCTGAAGTGCGCGGCAACGCTAACGGGGGAAGTGAGCTGACTGGCGTCATGGTAGACCGCACGATCACCATGGCCGGTAAAACCTTTTATCGTGCCTTTAGCCAACGGGCGATGGATAACCTGATTATTGGCAATGCCACCATCACCATTAAAGAGCGCCCAGATGCCCGATGGGGTAGCCAAATATGGGTAATGGAAGGCAATCGTATGTATTTCCGCACACAGCTCTCCCCAAGAATAAATGAAGCCGATAGGGCGGCTGGGGAAGCCGTGCAGACCGTCGAAAGAGCACTGATTGAACGGCAAATATCCGCAGCGGTATCTTCCGACCAAGACTTGGGGAAAGAGGAGTTATTCTAATGAAATCTATAAAAAATGGCTTAGTCGTAACCGGGTTGTCCGCTTTACTATGCGCAACATCCCAGGCTGGGGATTTAATCTACAAGCCACTTAATCCATCCTTTGGGGGCGACCCCTTTGTGGGCAGCTATTTGCTAGGGAAAGCGCAGGCGCAAGATACAAATAAAGATCCAAATACACGCAGTTTTCAAAGCCTATCTTCAACTGAACGCTTGTTACAAAATTTGGAAAGTAGACTTATTTCCCAGCTAATTTCTGACGTCAGTCGTGGAGAGGTCAGTGAAGGAAGTTTTGATAGTGATGAGTTTGGGGTAGTGGTGAGTGATAATAGTGGGCAACTCGTCGTACGCGTTGTTGATAAAATAACTGGTGACGTTACAGAAATCAGTGTGGGTGGCCTATTCAATCCTTAAAAAATAGTTAAACAACAATTCCAAAGAAATTAAAAAAGACAAACCCAACCTGTTTCATCAGGGGAACACCATGAAAATTATTGTATCTATCATACTAGCCAGTTTACTCACTGGCTGTGCAGGTATGGTCGCGACGTCTGAAAACTTGGAAGGTGCACAACCAACTCTCACTCCAAGAGGCGCCACTTACCAAGATCTGGTCTCTTTACCGCCACCGGCAGGGCGCATTTTTGTTTCAGTTTATGACTTTCGTGATCAAACTGGCCAATATCGCCCAGCCCCCGCAAGCACGTTTTCGACCGCTGTTACCCAAGGTGCCGCAGCAATGCTGACCGGTGCATTGGCGGATTCTGGTTGGTTTATACCGCTTGAGCGTGTGGGGTTACAAAACCTGCTTACCGAGAGACGCATTATCCGCGCCGAATTCGAACGCTTTGGTCAGCCCGATACACTTCCGTCGCTGCGTGCTGCCTCAGTGATGTTGGAAGGAGGTATTATAGCTTATGAATCCAACGTACGCACAGGGGGAGCTGGCGCTGAATATTTCGGTATTGGCGCCTCAGGTCAATACCAAGTTGATCAGGTAACGGTCAATTTACGTGCGGTTGAAATATCCACCGGGGAAGTCTTGGCTAACGTAACCACTACAAAAACAATTTACTCTAAAGAGATGCGAGCAGGAGTTTATCGTTTTATCGATTTTCGTCGTCTACTCGAGGCTGAGGTAGGACTTACCACGAATGAGCCTGTTCAGTTAGCGGTCATGTCAGCGATTGAATCTTCCGTAATTCACCTCATCGCAAGAGGTATTGAAAACCAACTTTGGAATTTAGCACCGGATACAAATATTCAAGATACTATTTTAAGTGAATATCTTAACGCCTCCATACCAATGCTTTAAACGTACTTTTATAAAACACTAAAAAAGCATTAGCGATATTGACTATAGCTGCTCATTGAGCAGCTTTTTTTATTCAAAAGCTACTGGTATTAGAAAAATGGTAAATCAAAAACCACAAACCTAAACAATTATTAAATATAAATTACTACAATAACAAACTAAGTCTTAATAAAAAATATGATAGAAATTATCTCAAATTAGTCCAAACTCAACCCATGAAACAAAAAGATACAATTAGTTTCAAAGGGACAATGTATGCAACCTTCAGACAGCTACAAAATTACAAAATGTAAAGCCAATAAGAACTGGCACTACTCTCTTGTAGCAGCCGTTCTTATGATAGTGGCAATTACTACAGCCGAAGCTAACGATAAATTTTCAACAAATTTAGTAGAAAGTTCACGAGTTTATCAATATGCAGCTCAAGTGGATAACTCAGTATTAGCAGGAAATGTTAGCATTATTCAACAACAAGGTTATAACAACCAAGCTAATGTAACCCAATCACGCTCTTCAAGTTATCAATTCGCAAACTTTTCACATATTAATCAACTTGGCAATAATAACCAAGCCAATATTACGCAAAGTAGTGGTGACAATGTTGGCGTGATTTGGCAAGTGGGTAACGACAACGCTGCCAACATTTCCCAACAAGGAAACAATTTATCCTTTAGGGCTGATATTCATCAATTAGGTATTAGCGGAGATATATCAATTTCACAATCGGGCAGTGGCCAACGCAGCATTAGCGTCGAACAACAAAATTACTCGGGCAATGCACGACCGGTCGCTATCGATACCTACTGAGTCGCATTTAGCTTCTCAGTAACAACCAGCGCAAGACGATCAAACCAAGGGGAAACACCATGAAAACTCAAATCGCTACTCTCGCTGCCGCCATCGCACTAGTTAGCGCATTTTCAGCTTCTGCTGATCCGCGAGACTATCAAAACTCAACTACAACGCCAAGTGCGAACACTACAACTAAACCCGTGTTCGATGCGCAGCTGGGTATTCGCTCTGGATTAAATGGATTTGACCGTGATCCAACACGTACATCATTAATCCTTCAATCTGGTAACGGTAACGATGCTGAAACTACCCAAGGCGGTAGCAAACAATACTCACGCGTTGGGCAATTGGGTGATGATAACACTTCGTCGGTATACCAAACCGGCGCAAAGCATGAATCAATTGTTTACCAAATTGGTACTAGCAATGATGCCTCTGTCGTGCAATCCGGTGGAGAGCTAAATGATTCTTATATACTGCAAGACGGCAGTCACAATACTGCAAATGTAAGACAAGTATTAAACTCTGATAAAAGTGACTCCATCATTGAGCAAACAGGTAATGGCAACTCAGCCGATGTTTACCAAACGCTCAGTACTGATGAAACTTGGAGTTTAATTAGCCAGAACGGTAATGACAACGATGCGAATGTAATCCAGGTCAATGCTGACTTAAGTGCATCTTACATTTATCAAGACGGCGTTGGTCATGTGGCGAATGTGGGTCAGTATGGTATGGAGAACGTATCTACTATCCGTCAGAATTCCACCGCCGCAGTAGCTACTCATGTGCAAGTTGGCAATAACAACTCCGCTATCTCTACTCAGTGGTAATAAATCGAGTTCATGTAAACCGCCCCTTAAGGGGCGGTTTTTTTATTACTGTAAGAATGCAAACATTAACGAATCATCAACGTCAATGTCCCCCCTGCCCCCTGAGTCGACGAACGCGACCGGTTACTGCCCTTTTGAATGTCCACCTCTAGCCGCTCATCGTCACTTAACAGCTTTACCGTGCCTTCGAGTTCTGTACCGGTAAAGGTGTATTCAGCAGGTACCGTCCCACTCTCTTCAACGTGTTCGGTGGTTTCGCCTTCATGGGTAATGCGCCAATGGGCGGAAAACGCAGCACCCGGCGAACCGCTCATGGTGATATGGATCTGGGTCATGTCCTGCTCCTGAGGCGACTGAGCAGCCAGCGGGAAGCAAACCAGCAGCCCCGCTGCGCAGATCATGTATCGCCAAGCCGTTGGTCGTGCCATGAGTGTAACTCTCATATAAGCCAAGAGCCGCTCAAGTTGAGCGGCTCTTGACAGTATAGCTGGCTTTAGGTTACGTGCCGTTACATTACCGCAAAGGCTTTTTCTGCTGCATCCAGCGTGAACTGAATGTCTTCCGGGGTATGAGCACTGGACATAAAGCCTGCTTCGTAAGCAGAAGGCGCCAAGTAAACGCCATGATCGAGCATCGCGCCAAAGAAGCGGCGGAAGGCATCCGGGTTACAGGCGGTGGCTTGGGCAAAGTTATCCACACGGCTTTGAGAGGTGAAGAAAAGTCCAAACATACCGCCCGCCGACTGCGTCATCATCGGCACCCGTGCGGCATTGGCACGCTCCTGAAGGCCCGCACAAAGGGTGTTAACCCGCTGGGTAAGCGCATCGTGGAAGCCCGGTACCTGTAGTTTGGTTAGCAGTGCCACACCTGCAGCCATCGCCAACGGGTTACCCGACAATGTGCCCGCTTGGTAAACCGGCCCCAGGGGGGAGATGTTTTGCATTATCTCGCGCTTGCCACCAAAGGCGCCCACCGGCATGCCGCCACCGACAATTTTTCCCAAGCAGGTTAGATCAGGCACTATACCGTAGTGGGCTTGGGCACCGCCCAATGCCACTCGAAAACCAGTCATCACTTCGTCAAAAATCAGCACGCTGCCATACTCGTTACATACTCGGCGCAGCGTTTCCAAAAAGCCCGGTTGAGGCGGAATACAATTCATATTGCCGGCAACGGGTTCAACAATGATGCAGGCAATCTGATCGCCAATTTCGCTAAAACACGCTTCAACCCCTTCAGGGTCGTTAAACGACAGGGTAATAGTGTGTTCAGCCAGCGACGTGGGCACGCCCGGTGAGCTGGGTTCGCCGTGGGTAAGCGCGCCAGAGCCCGCCTTAACCAGCAGTGAATCAGAGTGGCCGTGGTAGTTACCCTCGAACTTAACGATCTTATCGCGGCCGGTGGTACCTCGCGCCAGGCGAATCGCCGACATGGTGGCTTCGGTGCCCGAGCTGGTCATACGCACCATATCCATGGAGGGGATCATCTCGCAGATCAAATCCGCCATGGTGGTTTCGACTGCGGTAGGGGTACCAAAGGACAGGCCGTTGTCTAATCGCGCCCGTACGGCTGCCAATACGTCTTGGTCGGCATGCCCAGTGATCATGGGCCCCCAGGAGCCGACATAATCCACGTAGCGATTGCCTTCGACGTCAAACAGAAAGGCACCTTGAGCACGCTCCATAAAGACCGGCGGGCGGTGCAACCCTTTAAACGCCCGGACGGGTGAGTTTACTCCGCCCGGTATATGGCGACTGGCAAGATCGAACAGTTCAGCTGATGTAGTCATGGCATCCTCTCGGTCAATGGCGTACAGAAGATAGGATCAAAAACGGGCAGCCCGTGAAAAACGATGTGGCAAACACTGGCCGCTGGGCGGTTGAAAGCCTTGAGACAAACTTTGCCAAGTAAAGTGCTGAGCCTGCTCACAAGCTGTTGGTAAGCGCTCACCAACAGCGAGACGAGCAGCTAGAGACGATGCCAGCGTGCAGCCAGAACCATGGAACAATTCAGGCAAACGTGGCCACTGCCACTGGCGAGTAGTATCAGGCGAGTGCAGGGTGTGCACCACCTGTTGGTCGTTGCCGGGCAGCGGCTCATCCGTGGCAGTGACCAGAATGGCTTGGCACCCCTGTGACATCAGTGCCACCGCACGGGCCGTATCATCGAAAGGAGTGATGATGTCGGGCGTAAGCTGAGCCAACTCAGCGCGATTCGGGGTTAAGATATCCACAAGCGGTAACAAGCGATCAATAAACAATTGTCGCAAAGCAGGTGTGGATAACTCAGTTCCGCCACCGGCCTTAAAGACCGGATCGGCCACCACGGGAATGCCTGGAAAACGACGAATAATTTGCTCCGCTGCGCGCAGGGTGTCTTCGTCAGCGAGTAGGCCAATCTTAATCGCCGCGACCTGCATCTCACTAATTGCCTCGGCCATTTGGCGCATCGCGGTCGGCTCAGCAGGGATCACGCGGGTCACATTATGACAATTCTGTACCGTCAGCGCAGTGGGGATCGTTACCGCCCAACCACCACAGGCCGCAATGGCTTCACTGTCAGCGATCAACCCAGCGCCACCAGTCGGATCATGTCCGGCGAGTACCAACACCACGGGGGGAAGCGGTTGGCGCATCAAAAGGGCTTCACAACGGCAAGCAGAATAATCGCCACGAGCGCAATCACCGGCGCCTCATTAAACCAGCGAAAAAACACATGGCCTTTGGTACAACGATCCTGGGCAAACTGCTTCAAATAGATCAAACAAACGTGATGATAGGCGATAAGCAGAACCACTAGCGCCAGCTTGGCATGCATCCAGCCCTGGCTAAACCATTCGGGCACCAGATAGAGCATCCAGCCACCAAAAATGAGTACCGCAATCATCGATGGGGTCATGATGCCACGGTAGAGCTTACGCTCCATGGTTTTGAAATAGCTGATGGCCTGTTCGTCGCCGTTATCCCGCGCAGTGGCGTGATACACATACAGGCGGGGTAAATAGAACAGCGCAGCGAACCACGTCACTACGGCCATTAAGTGAATGGCCTTTACCCATAGGTACATTGTCGCTCCTTAAAGTGATGAGTCCTTCTTACGGGTATCATTCTCTCGTACTTCATTGTCACGAAGGTCGGCACCACGGGGGTCAGTGTAGTGATAATAACGTTCGATGGCGCCACGGGTGATAATACCTGAAATACGCCGCTGCTTTGGGCGATAGCCATGAACGACGTAGAGCGCCCCCAGAGCGTTATCCTGCAGTTTTAGAAACGCTTCGGAAAGCGTCGCCTGTAAACCAATCGGCGCCAGCTCTAAACGCTGGCCGGGGATTTCCAGTAGATCAATCAGCTCATCCTCAGGCGGCTCATCCCCCTGCAGCGCCTCATCGTGCTCAAGTAGCCAGCGTGCCAATTCAGCGGCTTTTAGCGCCAGCACAGGTTTTTCCTCTGTTGACCGCTCAATCACTAACCACACTGGGTTCTTCTCTAATAAAAGCCGCGCTTGATCAGGGGTGATCATTCGCTCGGTGCGCACCAGTTGACGCTCCATCACCGCAGGCACCGAAACCCGTGAGAGTGCCTGCATCAAAGGCTGCTGAAGCGGGTGAAGCCCGTAGCGCACCGTGCTAATAAAGAAACCTTCACAGCCGGTCAATTGACGCGAGGTTAAGCACGCCACCACCACCGCCAGCATGCCGGGAAGCATGATACTCGGCGTATGGGTTAACTCCAAAAGCGCCATTAGGGCAGCAAGAGGCGCTTGTAACACCGCCCCCATCATTGCGGCCATGCCTAGCATCGCGTAAATACCAGGATCCGCGGCTTTATCAGACCAAAGCCAGCCTCCCAGTAAACCAAACAGTGCACCTGTGGCAGCACCTATGACCAACACCGGGCCGATAATACCGATGGGTACGCCGCCAGCGACAGTTAGCGCTGTAAGCAGTAGTTTGACGATCATCAGCGCCAGCAGCACTTTAATTTCCAGCTGGTTATTGAGCGCCGCCGCCACGCTGTCATAACCGATGCCCTGAACCTGAGGGAACCACCAAGCCACCGCGCCAGTTGCCACACCCACCAAGCCAAGGCGCATCCAGAGCGGCCACAGCATAATCCGCTGGTTGCGTGAAATATGAATAAACAGCCCCGCTAACAGACCAATCACCAGCCCGGTAGCCACAATCCACGGCAAGTTGATCAGTGAACCTAGTGCTATCTCGGGGATACGAAAAGCGGGTTCATTGCCATAAGCCAACTGTGCTACCAGCGCACCCATGGTAGAGGCCAAAATCACGGGCATAAAGCTCACCAAGGTGTACTCCATCATCACCACTTCCATGGCAAAGATGACACCCGCGATAGGCGTGTTAAAAGAAGCGGAAATAGCTGCTGCGGTACCGCACGCCACCAGTACCCTGAGACTATTATTGGGCAAACGCATCTGTTGGCCTAGTCCACTGGCCGCCGCCGCGCCCAAATGAATCGCCGGGCCCTCGCGCCCAGCAGAGAGCCCGCCCAATACCACCACAACACCTACCCACCACTGATTTAACCAATTGCGTAACGGAAAACGGCCCTGATGATAGGTAAGCCGCTCAATTACATGGCCAACGCCCAGCTTGCGCGCTGCCGGTTTTTGCCGGTACAGCAGCACACCCACAAGGGTAACCGCCAACATAGGTAGCAGCGCACGCAGCCAGGGCACCATGCTTTCAAACGCTTCTGGGTCGCCATCGGTCATGTAGAGCGCGGCGCCCGCTTCCAATAGCAGCCGAAACGCCACCATCACAGCGCCGGTAATAACCCCCGAGACAAGGCCCAGCAAACAGAGTTGCGGAAGGGCGTCGACATTGGCCAACTGGCGACGAAAACTCTCTAAGGTAAAATCCGATCGGGAAAAACGCGCCACAGCGACCTTCCTTACTCTTGTATCTTTACACTCTTGTGTATCATAGCTGGATACGCTTAAACAGCTTGGTGTCCTATGCTTAAGCTAATAGCGAATTTGGTTTTCTACTCAGCAGCATCCGTAAGGAGTGATTTGTGATTAAGGTCGGCATTGTTGGCGGTACAGGTTACACCGGCGTTGAACTACTGCGGCTACTCGCCCAGCACCCCCAAGTCAACGTAGCCATGATTACCTCGCGCTCGGAAACCGGCGTCAAGGTGTGCGATATGTACCCCAACCTGCGCGGCCATTACGACACCTTGGCGTTTAGCGAGCCGGACGCCAAACAGCTGGGCGACATGGATGCGGTATTTTTTGCCACACCCCATGGCGTTGCCCATGCCCTAGCCGGTGAGCTACTCGAAAACGGCACTCGGGTGATTGATCTATCGGCCGATTTCCGGCTGCGCGATGCTGACGAGTGGAGCCGCTGGTACGGCCAGGCCCACGGTGCCCCGGAATTGTTGCAAGAGGCAGTATACGGGCTGCCGGAAATGCACCGAGAGAAAATCAAAAACGCACGTTTAATTGCGGTTCCCGGTTGCTACCCCACCAGCGTTCAGTTGGGCTACCTGCCGCTTCTGGAAGCGGGTTTGATCGACCCAAGCCAACTCATTGCTGACTGCAAATCCGGCGTTACCGGCGCAGGCCGTGGCGCTAAAGTGGGTTCACTGCTTGCCGAAGCCAGCGAGTCGATGAAGGCCTACGGCGCTTCGGGCCACCGCCACCTGCCGGAAATTAGCCAAGGACTTAGGGATATCCAGCAATCCACAGTGGGTTTAACCTTTGTGCCCCACCTAACGCCGATGATTCGCGGCATTCACTCCACACTCTACGGCCAGCTAACCGCTGAGCCGGGCGACCTGCAGACACTCTTTGAGCAGCGCTACGCCGACGAACCCTTTGTCGATGTGATGCCCGCGGGGAGCCACCCTGAAACGCGCAGTGTCAAAGGCATCAACACCTGCCGCTTGGCAGTCCACCGCCCGGGCAATGGCAACACCGTCGTCGTGCTATCGGTGATCGATAACCTGGTCAAAGGTGCTTCGGGTCAGGCGATTCAAAACCTCAACCTGATGTTCGGTTTTGACGAGAACACCGGTCTCTCAGCCCCGGCCTTGATGCCTTAATGTTTTAGTAATTCCCAGGAATAGTTGACCAATTTGCTGGGAATTACCCATAATCACCCCCCAATGCCGATTTATTCGTTCTTAAAGCTCGCGGGAGGTACCCATGAGCGGTGCAGAAGCCTTTGTTCCTACTCCACTACTGCTCTCTGATAGCGCACGAAAACGTATTAATGCGCTGATTGCAGAAGAAAATAACCCATCCCTTAAACTGCGGGTCTATGTAACTGGTGGCGGCTGTTCAGGTTTTCAGTACGGTTTCGACTTTGCAGAAAACGTCGCCGACGATGACACCGTAATAGAGTTCGGTAACGCAGCCCTAGTGGTTGACCCCCTCTCCTACCAGTACTTGGTAGGCTCCACCGTCGACTACGAAGAGGGCCTGGCGGGCGCACGTTTTCGCGTTCAAAATCCTAATGCCACCACCACCTGCGGCTGCGGCGCCTCCTTTATGGTCTAAACAGCGTTGGCCCGCAGCGCTCCCCGTGACTTGACGCCCTGACGGTTTCTCGCCAAGGTTAATAGGTCAACAACGGCTTAAATAACGGTTTATAAAGAGCATCAAACGGTAAAAAACCGCTTTGTAACCCGCCATCAGCCATATAAAGCACGGGGAAACTTATGAAAATAGCACTACCACTCAGCCTAACCAAAACAACGCTGGCGCTTGCACTGGGATTGGGCAGCGCCACTGCCGCCATGGCCCAAACGCCATCGGTGAACGTGGCCACTGACCCAAGCTTTGTGCCGTTTGAAATGATGGATCAAGAGACCGGCGAAATGGTCGGCTTCGATATGGATATCATCAACGAAGTCGCCGAACGCGCAGGTTTTGAAGTCAATCTCACGACCATGGAGTTCTCCGGCATCATTCCCGCCGTGCAAACCGGCAGCCAGGAAATCGCCATTGCCGGTACCACCATTACGGAAGAGCGTGCCGAAGTTGTCGACTTCTCCGACCCCTACTACGATTCCGGTCTTCGCATTATTGTGCGTGCCGACAATGACAGCGTCGAAACACTAGAAGACCTTCAGGATCTCGCCGTTGGTACCAAAATTGGTTCCACCAGCTACGACTACCTGCAGCAAGAGCTTGGCGAAGATGCTGACATCACCCCCTTCCCGGGTACTGCCGACATGTACATGGCGCTGCTAGGCCGCAACGTTGACGCGGTGCTCTATGACGCCCCTAACGTTGCCTACTTCTCGCAAACCCGTGGCGAAGGCCGTACCAAGGTTGTTGGCCCGCTATATGAAGGTCAGCAGTACGGCATCGTCTTCCACAAAGGCAGCGAGTGGGTGGAACCCACCAACGAAGCGCTCGCCGCGATGAAAGAAGACGGCACTTACGATGAGATCTACACCAAATGGTTTGGTGAAGCCCCCAGCGAAGAGTGAGTGTAAAACCTCTATAATAGCGTAACGCCATTACAGGGCCGGGTGGCCAAAACCCCCGGCCCTGCTGCGTTGATCATGTGTTTTTTGCCAACTGCTTTTTTGTTTCAGGAGTCTACGCGTGGACGTCAATTTTCAGTTTGATTGGTCGGCGGCGTTTGGGTCTATCCCTTACCTGCTGCCGGGTATTCCCTGGACGCTACTTATCTCATTTGGCGGCTTGGCCATTGGTTTTTTTATCGGCATATTCTTTGGCCTGTTACGCATTAGCCCCCTGCGCTGGCTACGCTGGCCGGCCATCATTTATGTCGAAGTGTTCCGCGGCACGCCGATTCTGGTTCAAGTACTGTTTATTTTTTACGGCTTACCACAACTGCTGGGTGGGCCAATTAACGCCCTGGTCGCCGGTATTGCCGCGATCGCCGTTAATTCCGGCGCTTACATCTCTGAAATCGTGCGTGGCGGTGTGCAGTCAATTGAGCGCGGTCAAGGGGAAGCTTCGCTCTCTCTGGGCCTTTCCCGCACTCAGGCGTTTCGCTACGTTATCTGGCCCCAGGCGTTTCGGCGCATGATCCCGCCTCTTGGTAACCAGGGCATCATCAGTATCAAAGATACCTCCCTGTTTTCAGTGATTGGCGTCAGTGAGCTGGTGCGCCAAGGGCAGATCTATATCGCCACCACCTTCACGGCCCTTGAGGTCTACTTTATGGTCGCCCTGATGTATCTCGCGATCACCTGGACGCTCTCCATCATCCTGCGCCAACTTGAGCGCAGAGGCCTGGCCGGACAATAAGGACACGCGCAATGAGCGAGACATTGAACAACACAACGCAACCAATTGTGCGTATGCAGCAGCTCAACAAGCACTTTGGCAGCCTGCACGTACTCAACGATATTGACCTTACGATTGTGCCCGGTGAAGTTGTCGTGATCATCGGCGCCAGTGGCTCAGGTAAATCGACGCTGATTCGCTGTATTAACGGCCTGGAAGAGTTCCAATCAGGCAGTCTGGTGGTCGATGACAATGAACTGCTGCCCTATGGAAAGAGCACCCAAGCACTGCAAACCATCCGCACCGAAGTGGGCATGGTTTTTCAGCAATTCAACCTGTTTCCCCATCTCAGCGTCATTGATAATGTCACACTGGCGCCGATGAAAGTGCGCGGTTTAAGCCGTGACGACGCGGTCAGCAATGCCAAACGTTTGCTTGACCGGGTGGGTATCGCCGACCAGGCCGATAAGTACCCCAGCCAGCTCTCAGGCGGCCAGCAGCAGCGTGTGGCGCTCGCTCGTGCCTTGGCCATGGAACCCCGGCTGATGCTATTTGACGAGCCCACATCGGCGCTTGACCCGGAAATGATCGGTGAAGTGCTCGATGCCATGCGTGAACTGGCCAAAGAGGGCATGACCATGGTGATTGTTACCCATGAAATGGGCTTTGCCCGTGAGGTTGCCGACCGGGTGATTTTTATCCATAAAGGCGAGATTACCGAGCAGGGACACCCGGAAAAACTGTTCGATTCACCGCAACATGAACGTACTCAATCCTTCCTTGCGCGGGTGCTGAAACACTAGATGTGAACACTCAATGCCCTCGCGTAGACTTGCGCTTGGCACCTAAATAACGCGTTCGCTAATGCGAAATGACGCTTTTTTACCGGCCTGTCGACACGACAGGCCATTTTTTTGCCTGTGGATAAACTTTTTTTACATTAATCGTTTTTATCTCCGCAAGGACTACCATGGGCGTCTCTCAGCGTTAGCTCCACACCCAACGTTGCTTGTTCACAGCTGCGGTAACAACCCAGGTACTGGCCGGTGGATAAGCCGTGGCCAATTGCATCTGTGGATAAGGCGCTATTTCATCCACAGGCTTAGCACCCTTTCTACCCAGGCACTCCCGCCTTCAAACATGTAGAAGTCAACAATATAAGTTGATGAAATAATTAATAATTAATCGCTTATACACAGAAATTGTCCACACTAGTAGTTACAACATTTACAGAACTTCTCTTATTTTATATTTATGTTGTTATTAATAGAGGCGGTTTAGCGATTTGGGGTGTGGAAAAACCTGACGGTTACACACAGGGGGTTTATACTTGCCGACTCATTTATCTAAGGTGGCTGCGTCTAGAATCGACTGCATTGGCCACATCATCCGTGCCGACAGGCACAAGACGAGGTGTCTCTTGAATTACCCCGACCGCTTTGACGTGATTGTCATCGGCGGTGGCCATGCGGGAACTGAAGCCGCACTGGCCTCTGCTCGCATGGGCTGTCAGACCCTGCTGCTCACCCATAACATCGAAACTCTGGGCCAAATGTCGTGTAATCCCGCGATTGGCGGCATCGGCAAAAGTCACTTGGTCAAGGAAATTGATGCACTGGGCGGCGCCATGGGGCTTGCCACGGACTTGGGTGGTATCCAGTTTCGTGTGCTCAATGCCAGCAAAGGGCCCGCCGTTCGGGCCACCCGTGCCCAGGCTGACCGCATCCGTTACAAGTCAGCGATCCGCGGAATGCTGGAAAACCAGCCCAACTTAACGATTTTCCAGCAAGCCGCTGGTGATCTGATTGTGGATAACGACACCGTACGAGGCGTCGTCACGGAAACCGGCATTCGCTTTCATGCCGACAGCGTCGTGCTGTGTACCGGGACATTTTTGGGTGGCGTGATTCATATTGGTTTGGATCAAAGCAAAGGCGGCCGAGCGGGCGACCCGCCTTCCAACGCGCTGGCTGAACGTCTGCGCGCCCTGCCGTTTCGGGTTGACCGCCTAAAAACCGGTACGCCGCCGCGCATCAATGCCAAAAGCGTGGATTTTTCCCAGTTGGAAGAGCAGCCCGGTGATAGCCCAACGCCGGTTATGTCCTACCTGGGATCGCGGGAGATGCACCCTCAGCAGGTGAGTTGCCACATTGCTCACACCAATCAGCACACCCACGATCTGATTCTGGCCAATCTTGATCGCTCGCCGATGTATTCCGGCGTCATCGAAGGGATTGGGCCACGTTACTGCCCATCGATAGAAGACAAGGTTCATCGCTTTGCCGATAAATCCAGCCACCAGGTGTTTATCGAACCCGAAGGCTTGGATACCCATGAGCTCTACCCCAACGGTATCTCGACTTCGCTGCCCTTTGACGTGCAGATTCAGGTGGTGCGTTCCATCAAAGGCTTGGAAAACGCCCATATCACCCGGCCTGGCTACGCCATTGAGTACGACTTTTTTGACCCACGAGACTTAAAACACTCGCTGGAAACTAAATTTATCCACAACCTGTTTTTTGCCGGTCAAATCAACGGCACTACCGGCTACGAAGAAGCCGGTGCTCAAGGTTTGCTCGCAGGCCTGAATGCCGCCCGCCGCGCTCAGGAGCTGGACGCCTGGTATCCCCGCCGCGATGAAGCCTATCTCGGTGTACTGGTTGATGATCTGATCACTATGGGTACCAAAGAGCCCTACCGGATGTTTACTTCCCGTGCGGAGTACCGCCTGCTGTTGCGGGAAGACAACGCGGATTTGCGCTTAACCGAAGCGGGCCGGGAATTGGGTCTTGTCGACGACACGCGCTGGGCAGCGTTTAGCCAAAAACGCGAGGCTATCGAACAAGAGAGCGCGCGGCTAAGCATCCTGTGGATACAACCGGGAAGCCCAGCGGCTGAGCAAGTGGCCGAAAAAACCGGGGCACCGCTCACTCGCGAGTATTGCTTGAGTGATCTGCTTAAACGCCCTGAATTGAATTACAGCGATTTGGCCAATCTACCCGGCATTGAGGGCACCCTGGTCACTGACCCAGCAGTCGCCGAGCAGGTGCAGATTCAGGCTAAGTATCAAGGCTATATCGATCGTCAGCAGCATGAGATCGATAAACTCAAGCGCCACGAAGCCACGCCACTGCCTGCGGAGCTGGATTATTTAAAAGTCGAAGGTTTGTCTAACGAAATTCGCCAAAAGCTGGCTGAAGCGCGGCCGGAAACGCTTGCTCATGCGGCGCGGATTTCAGGCGTTACACCGGCGGCCGTCTCTATTTTGCTGGTGCATCTGAAAAAGCGCCGGTTGGTAGCCGCAGCTGAGGTAGTTAACGGATGAGTTCGTTGAACCCACTGTTGAAGACGCTACCTACAAGCGTTGCACCACGGCTCGATCAAGGCCTTACCCAA
>Ga0208919_1000171_pt1 | contig 47825 bp, 43 predicted proteins | sample 4_EtaG_FD_184076 | JGI IMG/M metagenome (GOLD analysis project Ga0208919, IMG submission 184076) | Marine viral communities from the Subarctic Pacific Ocean - 4_ETSP_OMZ_AT15127 metaG (SPAdes) (version 3) | ecosystem: Environmental > Aquatic > Marine > Oceanic | place: Pacific Ocean | collected... | reverse complement strand
TGTCGTCGAACGAAGAAGATGATTCGCACCCCGTAAATGCAAATGATCCTTTTGTAGCGCTGATTCCAGCAGACATCCTCAAGTGGCCATCGTTGCCCTCATTGCCTGAGTCTACACAAATATTTTTACCAAATTCAAGATAATTTATCTCTTCAAACGCTCCGGGTTCACAACCACTAGCACATTCCTCTGTGCACTTAACTTCAATTGGCGATCCCGAACCGCCAGATCCGCACATTGGAATAGCCCAATATTCACAGGCAGCAGTATCGTAATACGCAAGAATTTTGTCTCCAGACTCAATCTCACAATCAGCGGGATTATTGACAGTGATATAAGGAGTGTCGATTTTGACCCCGTCCTCATCATACATGTCGTCTACATATTTAGTGACCATCGCGGAACCTGCGCCGCCCTCGCTTATGTCCGAATCGGCAGTAGCTTGGTAAATTCTGAAGGCAGGAGGTATGGTCCAGACCCCCCTCTTCCTGTCAAATCTTAAGTCTACCGGGGCAACGGGCCAGTCACGGGCGTCTTCTAACCAGTTTGCTTTGAAGACATCTTTCAGACCGTTTTGATTACTCTGGTAACTTCCAGCGCTATCGCCAACCGCGTTGGGTATGGGCTTTCCGTGAAGGTCATATCCCCACCCGTGAATAACCAGAGGCCCTCTTAATGCTAAATATCTATAGTCGCTAGCATAGTCTGTCTGCGCCCCACTGTGTATCATGGCCGAGTCGCTATCTCCATCCCACAGATCGCTAGTGCTCGACTCTCTCGCAACACCCTCAATGTCATGACCCTTGCTACTTCCGTATGCCCTGTCGTCATTTATGAAAGCAGCATTAGACGTGGGATCGGCTAGAAAATCTAAGAACTTCTGCTCGATGGGAAGGGGGGTATATGCGTTTCCCGCCTTTGCTTTGCGTACTGGCGGATGCGGTCCCTGACTTTGTGTTGGCTGTGAAGCGCACGATGCGCTGTTGGTGTTGATTTTAGGCAATGATGCAGAACCATAATTAGACACCGGCCTCATAAGACCGTCCATCGTCATCGCAGCAGTGTTTTCATAGTCTTGATAATATGGCATTGTTGATGCCGTTGGCGCTAGTACTATCTTTCGCTTTGGATCTGAGAGCAGCTTGCCAGCAAACCAAACACCTGCGCTTTTTGGCAACAAGCCCCCCTGACCTATGTTCTCTCCTGCCATCTTACGCGCTCTATTCTGAGCGGCCTTCAGCAATCTCTTGAGGGCGTTCTTGGCTCTGCGATCTCTTTCTGCTTTAAACCTAGCAAGGCCCAATTGTTTAATTCTGTCTGCATTTCCCTTAGAGAACCTTCCAAAGACAGGGGTAAAGGTGCTGATTGTATATGATGTTGTAACTCCTCCAGCAGCTACTGTTACATTAATATTTGAAACGCTTGCGCCCGCACTCGATTGACCCACCGCCCAGTTTACGTAATGGTGTGGTGCGGATCCTGCGGGGTAGCTGTTCATGCCAACCCCTAGGGTTCTTCCATCATACCTCCAGTTTGGCGGCGATCCTAGTAACGCAGAACCCAAAGATAATACTGGATATCCGGGTATGCTAACCTCTCCCCTCTCGGCAACCTGCATAGACGTAACGGCGTTGGTTACGGTGGCAACGGCTGCGGCAATCATTGGGGTTATGCCGCCATATTCCCACGGAGCAAGACCATCGTCTATGTTACATGCAACAGAGCCGGGATTTGCACCGGTCTTATACCACGGTCCATATGTTCGAGTATTGCTTAATGTTGGGACGCCCGCTTGGAAGGGCCAATACGCTGGTGGAGATATAGATCCTACGATTGGACCCTGACCTCCGAGGTTCTCAGGTACATCTGCAATATTGGGCTTTGCTGTGTCGGCCTTCTTAGGCTCAACGTCAACAATATTAGCCATGCCCGGTGGAGTGAGCGGCTTTTCCAAAACAGCAGAGGATACTTTCAGCAACGCTGAGTGCAGCGGCTTATTGGGCGCTACAAAATCACTGCCACCTTGATTGGGATTTCCAGTCACCCAAACGTCATGCAGGTCTGCTTTGAGCCACAAATAATCACCATTAATCAGAAACTCATCTTGGTTTAAAGCCTCTGTATTTATGTCGTCTCCAAAATACCTAAGTATTGGCTGAACCTTGCCTTGCTCATCCTTAAAGAAGTCGGCAGAACTGGTGCCATTAGTAATGTCAAGAAACGTGCTCTTGTCAGATAAATTACCAGCATTGATTATACTAGGCCAGCCCCCTTCGGGAGAAGGCAGGTCACTATATATGATCTGACCTGTGTCTGGATCTGTGTCTGCGCAAAAATAAGGTACTTTAACAAGGAATTGTTTGCCGTAAAAATCCGAGGCATAGGAGCTAAGCCAATTAAAGAAGGTCCCCATGTCAATGGGCCACTTTTTAGATGCATCTCCTGCGTCTTCTCCATTGGCAAGGCCGAGCTTAATGTTGGCCGCTGCGTTTCCTGCGGCAGGATCTTTGCCTTTTACATCTTCGGGGCGGTTGTGACAAGTTTCACGAAAGTATCTTGATATAGGGGTATTGCCACCGGGGACTGTTTGTTGTGAAACATAGTTTTGAAATTTAGTTTGATCCCCAAGAGCCAGCCTTAATTCTATTTCATTAACCCAAATAAACTTATTGTCAATGACATCAAGATTAATAGGATTATGTAAAGCCAAGTTAACTTTACGTACATCCAGCTTGACTTCCCATCCATTTCCGCCATCAGCCCCAGCAACCGCATACTTTGACTCTATAAGCTCACCGTCAGCATCCCATCCCCAAAAAGGAGTCATGTTGTCAACATCTGTTTCTTCGTAATACTGACGGGCTTTGGCTCCGATTAGAAAGCTGCTATTAACCTCCGACCTCATTTCCCTTCCGAACGAGTCGCTAATAATTCCAGCGCCGCCTTGCAGTATATTATTTTGCAATACAAAGCTTTGTATCTCACTAGTCCCTAGAGAGGGTTGGTTGGTTCTAGAGATTGTGCGGTATTTTATTATTAAGTGACCAGCGGTAGGTAGTAGCTCTACATAATAGTCACATCCTGCGTCTTCGCATACCCCATTAATAATCTCGCTAAGCGAGCTTGTTGGTCCCTGTATACGGTAATCCCATGTGTATGAGTTGGGAATCTCTTCTATATCTATTGCGTATCGAGCGCTAGTGCTAGTGCCAACGCCCAATTCTCCCCAGCCTCGTCCGCTACCGGGTCGATAGTGCAAACCTCCCATTCCGAAGCTTTGGTTTGGGGTTCCTGCGATAGAGCCTGCTAAATCCTGTATTCCTTTCTTCACCAAATCCCACGGCAACCCACGTTCAGTTCTCCTAGACCCCCCAAAACCTAAAGCAGGAGCGCCAAAACCGGTGCCGTTAAATATTTGGTCTTGACAGTCATTATCTGTATACTCAAGATATCCATAAACATTTAGGAGATTGTACATCCCCTGCACACTGCCCTCATATGAATCCAAAATGAGTTGGGTGTGGTCTAGAATAGGACGAGGATCGACAAGCTTGACTGTATAAATAGGGCTGCCATCAGCACCCTCTTTAATAGTCCATGATTGAATCAGTCCTGTATATTCAAAATCTGCAACTCTAAAATATGCAGGGGCACCGATATTGGGTTCTGTAAAGCCCGGATCGGCGGCGGTCCATTGTTGAGCAGTGGGAAAGATGACGGTGGAATTAGCCCAATATTCCTTATAGTGACCAGCAGGAGAGGCACATGGATCGGGTGCCAACTCAACAGTAACTTCAGACGCACTGCCATTCCATCCTGCGCTAGCAGAAAAGCTGAGAACGCTACAGCCAAGAAATATCGTCTGCCTGTAAGGTCCATACACGTTTTGAGGTGCGCAATTATTCTTTGGCATTATCTACAGAATCCTACGGTCCATGATTTGTTTAATGTAAAGTGACCTATTTTTGGCTCCCACGTCGTGCCGAAGCTGTTTACGAAAACTTGATCATACTCTGTATACAAGCTTCCTTCATAGTTAGCAACCATCTGGTCATATTCAGTCGGGCCATGATTAAAGGCAATGGAAGCACAGTCCCCCTGAACTGGAATAATCGCGTCAATGCTAAGCTCTCGGGTTGTTGCGCCGGAAGTTCCTATCTGCTGGAAAAGCGGTCCTTGTGGCTTTCCTAGTATTGTTAACGACGCAAAGATGTCGTTCGGGTGATTAAAACTAAAACTAATTGTTTCAGTTAGTGCGTCTGCGTGACAATTATATGGTCTATCGTCATATGTATTGTTATAAGTTACAGTTCCCCCTACTATATTATAGCCAATGCTTTGACTTAGTGGTTCATAATGAAGCTCTCCGGTTGGATTAGCCCTCGATTTTTCAACACTTCCATAAACAGACGATGCTCTAGCGTAAAGAAGCCCAGAAACGGTCGCGAAATGATTAAGAGCGTTATTAAATTTAGGCTGTCCCGTAGGAGGGCACAAACCCTCTACCCCATCGTCATAGCTAATTGAAGTCAATCCCTGAATTGTTCCGTTAACTGAAACTGAGGTAAATGGAGTATCTATAGATTTATCGATACTTACCTCGAACTCTTCCGTTGCCGGTGTGCCGGAGCTATTAGCAATCATAGATTGTGAAACATTGACACTACCTTCATATTCATTAATTGCTACACTTCTAAAGTTATTAAAAGTAGTAAGTCCATTAACGCACATCAAATTTCTGAGGCCAGTGCCAGCGGGTCCTAGTCCCCCACCTCCAAGTAAAACTCCTGTGACATATGCAGCGGCTCTTTGTGCGGGAGTCAACATGTCGGCAGTGGTCTCTCCGTCAATACAATGTAAGGAGTCTCCGACAGCAGAAACGGTTCTTTGTATAGAAAACACAGAAGCAATTCCGGGGAATCCATCAAGATTAATAGATCCGCCAACCTGCTCATCCATAAACTCTACCGTAATATCATCCGAGATGGAAGTTAGACCATGTTCGGTGAGATCCGACCCAGCGGCTGGTGCATCATCGCAATTGAGGTATCCTGCGGCATCATAATATGCCTTACTACCCTTGAGCATACTAGGTAGTTCTAAATTAATAGTATAGTCTATTCTACGAGTATAGTTATCGCTAGCATTTTGAAAATCAATACTTATCACTTTAGGGTGTCCACTGATAAGTGGGTCGTCTCCAGCACAGCCAAGATATAGCAAACCAAAGTCGTGAGAAAACGCTTCGCGAAGCGCCTCACCGCTAGCAAACACCCGTTTCAAACCGCCTTTAGAGTCATCTATGGGGTTTATACCAGTTGGTAAAATCTGACCGTTCAGGGTCATTGAATATTTCGTTCCCAGAGCAACGTTAGATGCGGTCTTGTTGACTTCTTTATTTACGGTGAATAACGGCCTAGGGTCAAATACATAGTCCCTATAGCTAAAAGTAATTCCATCTCCTGCTGGCATCTTAGTACCCTTTCTTTAATTATTTTTCTTAAAAGGAACGTTGGTGTTGGCTGTACTTGGGTCCTTAACAGTGCCGTCATTGTTAAATTTAGACTGAATAGCTTCAGCAACCGCACCGCGCATCTCTTCCAAGATACCATTTTTCATTTCCTCAAGAACCTTGCCACCAGCCAAGTTAACAGTAATAGGACCAAGCTGAGCATTTAATTGAATCTCCCGAGGGATAGCGTTAAAGGCTTCTGTCATTTTTTGAGCGAGTATATTACCTCCGTCTGTGAAGGCGGTTGTGATACTTGCTGCAAGTTCCTGCCCCTTCATTACGTTTTGCAATTGCTCCATGACGTTTCCGCCCGCTGCGGACGCTGTTGCAATTGGACCAGTCTTCTTCGTCATCTGCGTGACCCCCGCCTGACTCAGCAAGTCTCCGCGAGTGGCTTCGCCCCTCTCCGATATGGCCATACGCTCCTGTTCTGCTTGCGCACGAATGGCCTGCTCTTTTTCTCTATTTTGTGCAAGCTGTGCTTCCTGAGCTTTCTTAACCTCTTCATCTTTAAACGCTTTGAATGCAGGAACCCCCATTTCAGTACCAGCTTCCATGAGGCTAGTATCTCCCCTAGCGGCTTCCTTCTTGGCTCGCTCTAACATCTTCTGCTGCTTGGCTATCCCGGCAGGCCCCATTGGTGTTCTTTGATCCATCTTTATAAGCATTTGCTTTTTGCGAGCAACGTCAACGGTATCCATGTTCTCGTCGCCAAATGTACCACTGAGATCTGGAGGATTGGCCATTCGTTCATTTTCAATAGCCTGAAGCTTTTCTTGTTCTGACTTGTCTACCGCTGCAATCTTTCTAGCAGACTCTTCCTTGGCAAGAGTTAGCTGGGCTTTCGTGGCCTCGCCAATAGTACCTGCGGCAGCACCACCACCCCCACCTTGGCCAGAAGCGATTAAAGCAACGTTAGCATCGATACTGGCAAGTAGTCCAACCATAGACCTTGGCTTGCTCGCTGTTCCTCCTGCTCCTCCGGCCTGTCCTGTCGCGGCTCCTGCTCCGGCTTCGCCATTCGCTGCCTTTTCTGTCTCCTTCTTTTTGATGTCGGCATCTTTAATTGCTTGCTCTGCCTTGTTCTTTGTCTCTTCTTCCATCGCTTTTTTATCTGCTTCACGCTTAGCCTTCATTGCGGCATCAATCTGCTGAACTATTTTTGGAGCGCCTTTCGCCTTGGTTCCACCAAGGTCTCCTGCAAAGTCACGAATCCCAGCATCGGGGCTATTCAGTGCCGCATTACGGAATGTCTTAAGCTTAGCTGCCGGATCTTTAACACCAAACTCGCTAGCATCTAAGTTTTGAGATTTTTTAAGTTCCTCTGGAAGCTTAGCAAAGGCAAGCGGGTCTATATTGGCCTTCTTCATCTCCTCGGCCCTCCTCTTTGCCTCTTCACGGTTTGCTTTCTTTTCTGCTTCTGTTTTAGCATCTGGACCAGTGGGCAGGGTGATAGCCGACATCCCTCCCGGTTTAGACTGTCTTGCATCTGCCGATGCTTTTTTGGTTGCTACGGTAGCTGCTGTGGTAGTCTCTTTTGCCGCTTGTTCTTGCACGTCAGCAGCGTTGTTCATCTTTTGAATCCACTCTTCGTCGCTTAGATCAGGATTCTCAATGTCAAACATTGGGCGATCACTTATGGATTTCTTATCCGAATCTAGGTTCTTATTAAGCTCGTCCAGCGGTGTAGCTAGGAAGTCCCGTATTTCTTGAATCCTAGCTTCTTTTGATTTGGCCCCATCTCCACCAATCACCTTGGCGTCTGTCGTCTTTTTCTGCGCAACCTTGGCCTGTTCTGCTACTTTGGCTCCACTAGCAGCCTCTTCTTTAACCGCTGCCACCTCTGGGAATATATCTCCACAGAGACACTGAAGCATCTTGGCTGCGGTATCGTTTAATTTTTGAAGCTCCCCTATTACTCCGCCAGCGGGGCCCTTTTTGGTTGTTGGTTTTCCTTCCTGCTTCTTGATAGCAGCATCTGCTACGGTTGCGGCAGCCGCAATATCGGTTGGCGTTTTCAGGTCCTCTCTCTTTGCTGGATGGGCCTCCATCTTATTAAAGTCCTGAATAGATTTCCTTGCCGCTTCTTCTTGTTCTGCCGGTGAGAGTTGGTTAAATGCTTGCCATTGCTTTCCCGCCTGCTCGGAGAGGGTAGGCTGGGGTGACGAGCCATCGGAAATTCCCATGAATTGGCTGGCCGATCCTACTAGCTGATCCAATCCGGGCAAGCTCGCCCCACCGCCCTTGAGCATTGCCTTAAAGTCTTCACCAGTCATCCTCGACGCAGGACCTAAAGTATTTCCCTTTTGCGCCCCCGCCATCCTCTCTTGCATAATTCCCGCGAGATAGTTGTCTTCTTTTGCTAGAGCTTCAAGCTTTGCCTGAAGTCCCGCTTCATCGGTGGGTTTGCCCTTCTCCTCGGGGCTAACTGTAGCTTCTCTTGCATTGATAGCCGCATCCTGATCTTTAATAGCAGAAAGCTCACCACCCAGAACGGTAATAATTGTATCTAAGCGATTAGTAGTTTTTTCACAACACCTGTCCAGTGTGCCCACGATTAACATAGCCGCGTCTTGGCTAATATTGCCAGTAGCTGCCGAAGCAGGAGTGATGCCCTGCTCTGTTATTAATTCGCCCCGTTTAGCTTTAAGTTCTTTAAGTTTTTCTTCATTCTTATCAAATTGACCACCGGCACCAAGGCCAAGCTGGCGGCCAATTGCGTCGTGTTTTGCAATCGGTGCCAGCGCCCTGTTCTCCGCTTCAACCTTTGCAATTTGCGCGTTAATATTCTCAATCCCCTCGGTTGGTGTTGGTCCGATTGTCGCATTCGGGTCAACCCCGGTATCCACCACAGTAACCGGAGTAGGCTTCTTCGTACTGACGTTGACTGGTGCGCTCGTCTTAGTTTTTCCTCCCGACTTGGGAGCGGCAGCATCCGCTACTGGATCTAGCTTGACCTTCTCAAGCGCAGCCGCTTCGTCTTTCGCAAACTCAAGTAGTCTGTCTCTGACCTGTTTGGTGAGGTCGTGAATCTCAAAGCCACCCTCGAATGCATCTAAGTACATTTTTTCTAGCTCTTTGCCTAATTCATTACCTTTATCTCCCTGACCTCCAAACTGCTGCCCCATTTGTCGCATCATGAGAGTCATCAAGTTCTTCTGGTCCGTGTCGGCCCAGTTGAGGTTCCAGTTATCGCCCGCCGTGAACATACCGCCCAGTTGTTCAGCGTCCTGAATATCCCCAATGCCAGTTCTGCTCAATACAGTATCAGCCATTCCTTTACCGCTAAAGCCCGTAAGTCCCTTACCTTCACCTTCCCCAACACCAGCCCAACGACCCATTGCTCTTTCAAAGAAGTGCTCGTCCGTACCAGACACCCCTTCCAACTGTTTGACTTGCTTCGCCCTCATGTCTTTGGCGCGTTGCAAATTCTTAGCTTGGTCTTTACTGCTCTTCGCTCCATCTTTAGCCTTTTTCTCCTCGGCCTCTTTCTTTTTCTCGTTTGCGTTGGCTGTTGATAGGTCAGAACTTTGTTTTTCTTTTTGCAGTACCTTAAGTCTTTCTTGTGCTAGTTTTAATGCCTGCTCTTCTAGTTTAACCTTACTTTCTAAATCTTTAATAAGTCTCTGCTGGTCTTCAGCATTTTCGGCATTGGGATCAAATCCAGCGCGTGCCTCTTCCAGTTGTGCTTTTGTAGCATCGAGCTTAGCTTTTCCACCAGTTACATCTTGGGTAGCCTTGGTGATATCGGCGGTGTCTACTCCACCCCTCATGGCAGCGAACATAGATACGGCAGACTGGAAATCAATAGCGGCTCTTTGGAAGCCAAGGTGAGCATCGTCTAATGTCTGTGCCATTTTAGCCTGATTCTGGTCCAGCATAGTTTTCTGGGCAGCAATTTGAACGTCACCAATTTTCTGCATGGTGTCGCCTAGTTGCTCTGCTTCACTGCGAGCATCTAGATTCATGTCGATAAGACCAAGTAATTTCTCACCCATTCCAGACAATCCACCGGCATCCATTTCTGCCGCTGTTTGAACGCCCGCCTTCACAAATAGATCCTTCATGAACTCATCACGAAACTTCTTCATGGCTTGCGGATCGGTGGTGTCTACGCCCTGAACGTTTGCCGTTTGCATAAGTTTCTGCTCAAACAGACCCTTAGTCAAAGCATCTCCACTTGTCAGCTTATCGAGCATGTCGATAGCGTCATTGCTGCTAATCTCGTCACCAGCAAACACATCTTCTATGGCTTGCATCGGCTTGGTGAAGTTCTTATTAAAGTCCTGAATAGACATTTCCCCGGACTTCAGTGCCTTAAAGCCTTTCATTAGGCTCATGGCGCTGTTCTGGGATGCTGCGGCACGAGCTTGTGCTTCTGCTACCTTGTTTTCAATAGCGGCAAGCATCTTTGTATCATTGGACAGTTCTCTTAATGCCGATTCGGTTCCATTAATTTCTTGATTAAGTTTAGCTAGTTCGCTGGAATTTTCTTCTAGTGGTCCTGTTAGCCCCTCAGCACCTTGCCCCGTACCCTGCACAGACTGCCCCGGCTTGAGCGCCAACTGCTCCCTGACAGTGTCTCTTCGTTCATTAAGTTCTGTCAATCTGGCTCCAAGAGCAGCCGGATCGAGGACATTAGCCCCACCTAAGCCCCGACCGGTTCCACCTCCAGCTTGCATTTCGAGGCGTTTTCGTAAATCGGTTTGGGCTTTCTGGAAAGATTGAGCCCCTCTACCTAAAGCTTTGTCAATTCTATCTTGTATACTTTGAGCCTTATCCATCATTGCAAGCTCACCATCTAAGCGAGCCTGCATCATTTGTGCTTGCAAGTTAGCGGTCTTGAGTACTGAGTTCCTAAAGGTCATGAGTGCGTTATCTGCGTCTGCTAGCGATTGCGCTGCCTTTTCGCTAACTTCACCCAAGATCTTGAGAACGTCACCGTCTGTTTCAAATAGTTCCGTAAGGGCCGCCATTGAGAACACCTCTCCACCGCCCTGACGAAGCGCAGCACCCGTAATGGTTTCCTCAAGAGCCTTGAGCATCTGCGGAGGTATCTTGCTGGCATCGCCCCCGAACTGCTCATCGGCTATTTTTTTCGTTATAGCTCCCAATACATCAACATTACTAACCTCAGCATCAGTGGTCTTGCCTAGCTGTAGTTCATTAAGCGTATCTCTCATCATCCTTGGGAAGTCTCTTTGACCTCTAGCCATAGCCCCCATGTCTCGGAACGCTGCTCCTCCTGTAGCTTGGTCTGGAGCCATTGCGGATAGCCGGTTGATTCCAGCATCAATTTCGCTATCTGTAGCAGACGCAATGTTTTCAAATGGGTTAAAGGACTGATCCTCTTGGATGGTCTTTTTCCCTCCAATCATAGAGAACTCAGATTCCAGATCCCCCATAAATCCAGTCAGCCTATTTACAGCGCCACCCATCTGGGCTGAGAACTGGTCAAGACCTGCTGCCAGAGCGTCCATCGCCTTGCGTGCGGCCCGAGAAGCCATTTCAACTAACTTTGTCGTTGCCGCCTGTTGAGCGGCTGCTATTGCCTCTTCCTTGCGTGACTCGATAATCTGTTTGATTTCAGGACTTAATGTGCCTTCCTGTTCCATCTCAGCCATAGCGGCATCAAGATCTGAAACTGATGCCTTAGCGAAGTCAACTTTGCCCTGTAAATCTCCAAAAGCATTCGCAAGTGAGGTTGCCTTTGAAGGATCACTGCTCTTTTCTAAAATTGCCAATTGGTCAGCAACGTCTTTAATCAGGTGCGCCTTAATAGCATTACCAAGGAACTTGTCTAATTCTTTACTGAATTCTCCAGTAGCTGCTCCGGCACCGTTAAGTGTATTACTTAAAGTTTTGAAAGAGTCATTAATCATATCCGAACTTTGTAGTTCGTTAAGATCTGGCGCAACAGTCTCCAATCCAGCCAGTGCTTGCAACGACGACTTGTCACCAAGGGCGCCTAGATTATCAACAAATTTCCCCATCATGCTATTCATAGCTTCGTCTAGCTTCTCAAAGGTGCTCGCGTCAATTTGCGATGCCGCCAGCTTGAGCGCGTCCCCAACGACTTTTCCACGGCCAACATTGGCTCGTTCTTTAGTACGGCTTCTTGAGCCAAACACATTTCCAATAAGAGGTATTGCACCCAAAGTCTTATCGAGCATATTGCCCGCCGTGTCCCAGAAGCCCTCGGCACCTATGTCAGCCATCGACAGGTCCGTAGTGCTTAGCTGGACCCCTCCCGTGCCTGTAATCAAGCCTTCCAAGTCCATACCGCCACTCACAAAATTACCCGCCCCTTCAAACCCAAGGGCTTTCAGCGAGGATCCCGCTACTGTCATAGCTGTACCGAACATTGCCAGCGGGTTGCCTAGATTCTGGATTACAAAACCAAGACCCACCACTTGATCGATTGTGGCTTTGAAGCGACTTGCGTTAAAAGCCTTCTGTGTGTCACCAAGCACCTGCTCTAGATCCTTATTGACCTGTCCTAGAGCCTGACTGCCAGCGTCATCACCAAGCTTGGACAACTTGTCAAAAGTTTTACTGAGCCTCTCGCTACTCTTTTGTAATGCGTCAATGGCATTAAACTCGGCCTGAGCAAAGGCTTCGGTAAACCCTCCCTTAATAGCGCCCAGAACGGCCCCACCAATACCAAGCAACGGAGCCAAGATAGGAGCAAGAGGACCGGTCATCATTCCAATACCAGCGCCCACTGCCGCGCCCTTTGCAGCACCAGTTAGCGCCCCAGCCGTTCCGGCGGCTCCTGTACTGCTACCTCTAACTCCCACAACACCCGGAGCGATCTCCTCCTTTTTGCCACGAACAAGGCTGTCGATTCCATCTGCAATGGGTCCAATGACCAGTTGGGCAATCGCGCCACCTATGCTGCCACCAGTAGCCAATTTACCCATCGACTTCGCTAAGCCCGCTAGCTTGGGGCCGAAGGATTTGAGAGCGGGGCCGAGCATTTTAAGTTTTCCACCGGCACCACCCTTGCCAAGTAGATTACCAACACCCTTGCCTATTTTAGTACCCTTCAGGCTCTGAAACATCTTTCCAATCCTGTCCATGCCGGGCATCTTCCCAACTGTCTTCTTCATCTTGCTCGGTTTGAATTCTCCGAGCCCTTCCATGATACCTTCTTTGAGGTTGCTGATTAGTCCACTACCAGCGCTCTTGGCGTTAGCGGCAGCTTCTGCCATTTCACTTTTTGTAGCAAGAATATTGGCAGCAGTTTCTGCCGTTTCCGAACTAGCCCCTGCTGTAGTAGCTGTAGTATCAAGCACGTCGGCAGCAGCACTTGCTTTCGATGCTGTAGCGGAGGCCGTTTGAACCCCAATCATTTCAAGCACAGAATTCTTTAAGCTGGGGAACGCTTCTCCTAAAGAACTTAATGTATTTTTAGTCTGGTCTACAGCCATTGCTAGCGTAGCGAGAGAAGACATAGCTGCCATTGGACTACTGAAGTCCATGCTAGAAAGAGCAGCGGTCCAAGCCCCTACTGCGGTCAGGCCCGACCCTAGAGCGTCTGAAAGCTTGCTCATGTCATTGGCAGATTTAGCCGCCTCAGCAGCTAGCTCTGCGGTATCAACGCCTCTTCCAATTGTTTCAGAACCAGCCTCTAGCGCCTCCCTTGACAAACCGCCTCTAAATTCTGCATCTGTTCCCCTTGCTCCTTCCATTTCCTTTTTAGCTAACGCCCTTGCGGCTATGGGGTCAACGCCTGCTTCCTTTAGTTCGGCAGCACGCGCATCCATTGCTCTCGCAAGTTCTTCTTCCTTTTGTTTTAGGAAATTCTGCCCAGCCGCAGTCTCAGCCATTGCAGTGTCAAGCTTATTCAGTGTAATAACAGAAGCTTCTAGCTCACTCCTACCAAGAGCAAGTTGTTTGGCAAATTCTTTTGCGGCAAACTCAACAGGCTCCATAACATTAAAGCGTTCTTTGAGTCTAAGTTTTTGCCTTTCTTCCTTGGATGGACCGCCCGAAGGCTGCGTCCTACCTTCCTCTTTCTTAAGTTTGTTCCCAGCAGCCTCAACAGCAGCCTCTAGCTTGTTAAACTTCTCTGTTAGTGCCTCTACTGCCTTATTCGCTGACTCAAGCTCTTTCCACTGCGATTCACTGGCCGACCCCCTTGTGGCCTTAGGCTTTTCGCCCGGTTTGAGCAATCTCGTCGGAGGAGGAAGAACCATCGTTCCCTCGGACATACTAATCGCAGTCTGAGCGGCTTTCTCCCTCGCTTTAGCAGTCTCTAAACTTTTTGAAATCTTCGTTTGTTCTCCAGTGAGCGCTGCTAATGCGGCCCTGAGTTCCTTAAACGGATCGTCTGGAGGAGCAGCGGGGGCAGTAGCAGTAGCAGTGGTGCTAACCGCTGTCGTAACCGGGGTAGGCATATGCGTTTCAATCATAGCCGGAGTAGCAGGGCCGCCTATAGGAAGTCCCGCGCTAGCAGTCGGGGAAACAGGCGTAATGCCGCCGTCTGGAAGACTCTTATGCAGGTCTCCGAAAAGCTCTTCACCTTCGGCAAGATGATCTGCCAGCAGTTGCATCCCAGTGGCAGCATTTGTGGTACTGAGTAGAATACTGCGAACTTGGGGGGTGCTTTTCTGGAATAGTTCAGCAAACAACTCCACATTTTTGGATAGATACTCCTCAATGTGTTTCGGCTTTTCTCCTGCGGCTGCAAGGTCTTTTGCCATCTTCTCCTTGATGGCTTCGACGGCCTCAAACTGGAAGGTGCCTTTCTGCTTACTAGCCGCCTCTCCGCCTCCCAACTCCCAATCTGCCGCGTGCCCCGCTTCGTGTACTACAGTAGACTCCGTGCCTACGCCCATTGTGGCCGAAATTGTCTTCGTGCTGGGTGAGAACGCCCCTCGTCTTTGTCTTTTTGCCCTATCGATTTGAGCGCCAGTTGATCCCCTTGACGTTTCCATTTGGGTCGTACTTGTCACACCACCCACACTCCCAGCCAGTATAACTGCCTGAGCATCTTTGGAGAGCGATTTCAGCATATCATCAAAGACACGATTCATGTGGTCAATGGTTCGAATAATCTGACCAGTACCGCGATCTACATCTCTAAATCCATAATTCTCAGCGGTAGTACCTTCCCTAAAGTACTGCATTATGTTGCCCTTAGAAGCAACACCACCTTTAGCAAGGTGATTCATTTTTCCTAATTTGCTATATCCTATATTTTGGGCAGATTTTTTATTAATAACAAACTCACCGGGTGTGAGCATTGCGGGAACTGTGTCTGTTCCTCGGGGCTTGAAGATGTTTCCGCCCGCTGCTTTGTATTGCATTTTCTCGGGTATCGCCACCGCTGCGCCCGTTAAATCTACGCCTTCGGCAAATGCCTTGAGGGCCTGAAATTCGGGACTCTCATTAATATCTCCAGCTAAAAGATTTTTAACCTTGGAGCCAGCAACCTGCTTTAGATTTTTAGTATGAAGTTGCTTTTTGGCATCTGTAGCAATACTTGCCAAGTCTTTGAATTTATCATAAGCACCCCCTAACTCCTCTCCAATTCCTGACGGAAAATCGAACGGGTCTTGATCTGTGCTAGCTACAAACGGGGGGCCCAATGCCGCAACCGCCCCTTCAAAAATCTTTCCGGTTGCATCCTCCAGCCCAATTTGCTTAATAATCGACTGGGGGTTAAATCCGGTTAGTGAAACTGCTCCGGGCAGCGAGTTAGCAAGCTGTCCAGCAGTGGATTCGATAAGTACGGTAAAAGTCGATTCCAATGAATCCTTGATATTCTGTTCAACCGATCCCATTTGGTTGCCTTCTTGACCAACAACACTTGAGCCGGGAAAAGCCGCTCCAACCGCCGTAAACTTCTTCTGACCTTTAAAGCCCGCTCTGTTCTGTATGATAGACATGATACTATCAATGTTTTTTCTTTTTCCTGACCTATCTGTTGGATCAGATTTCTTTCCCCACTGCTTAATGAAGGACGCATTCCCAGCAATCCCACCGGGCAGGTTGGAGTTAGTCAATAGAGAGTCAAGAATACTACCCTTTGATGCCTTTCCGCCGCTCAACTTACCCACTTCCACCGTGTCGCTAGCACTGTCAACTCCAGCACCCGGAGGTTCCAACGCAATAAGTCCTACCTTGGATGAAACCAAGCCGCCTGTCGCAAGCTTCTTCGGTATTACGTACTCTCCACCCTCAAGAATGGCTGGCACACCGCCTTGTGCATGAGATGGACCGCTGACTGGTCCACCTTTGGCGAACTTCTTCGGTCTTGCACCAAAGCCACCACTCGAAGCTCGATTAAGAGCATTGATAACATTTCCCAAAACACCAACCATTTGATTGTTAAGATTACCCATCTGGGTAACAGAGTTAGCGATAGCTGTGCTATTGCGAGAAAGCTCTGTACTCATTTTTTGAAGATTGGTATTGTTATTGCCCAGTATAGAGCCATGAGTCTTAAGGGCATTGGTCAAGGCCGACTGAGAAGACACCGCTCTAGCACTACCCTGTGCAGAAGTTCGAGCGCTTCCCCCACTAATAGCCCCTCCAACCCTAGCACCCACTCCTCCTGCGCCACCGCCCTTTTTGAGCCCCCCGAAAAATCCCCTCCCGAATTCAACCATTCCTTTTGTAAGTTTAATTGTGGCAAACGTTGTAATCAATGGCAGTAGCGGTTTAAGGGTTTCTGCCACAGACAAGAAGGCGTTTGCAACCGACAGGGCGACCTTTCCCAAGTTCTGAAATGCGTTTGATTGGCTAATATCACGAATAAGCGCATTGAATCTTTGTTGTAGTAATTCAAACTGTTTGCCTAAAGGCTGCAACGCCAACGCAACATCTTTACCAAGTCCTTTTTTTGCAGCTTCCCCAGCAATCTTCGTAGCTTCTAACGCCTTATTGAACTGTGTGATTGCCGGGATTAATTTACCGACCTGACGAATACCACCAAGTTCTTCGGTAATGGCAGAAAGAGTTAGGGCGTCTCCACTCTTAATAATGTCTTTCAAGCCCTTTGATAGTTGCTGGAAGGCTGGAAATAGACCAATGAAATTACCTCTAGCGTCCACTAATTCGATATTAAATTGCTTTAAAAATTCAATAGTACCTCTACGCTGGATTCTCGTAAAGATAGTTCTTAAGCCTACGGCAATTGTATCTGCTGTTTCACGAGTTGTTGATCTAACAGCCGTAAAGATACCGATTAACTGATTGAGGGCATCAATCGGTTCTTCAAACTGCCCTGCTGATGCGGAGAAGACACCACCAGCACGCCTAATAACCGATACAAGATCTTCTGCTTCGACGGCAAACTTCTTGGAAACAGCGTTCAATCCAGCTAGTACAGCTTCAGATTTGTTTGCCTGAATATTGAATTGAGCAAGGGCTGCAATGAGGCCCTCGGCAGTATTCTTCATTTCACCGAAAGAAGGAGCCAAGCTAGATCTAGCAACAGCCTTGATAGATGCTCTTACCTGATCAATAGTTTGACCTGTTTGCGCAAAGATCCTACTTAATTCTGCTAGCTTGTTGGCATCAACACCTAGAGTCACTGATAGTTCTTGGATACTTTTATTAAGTCTTCCAATTGTAGCAACGCCAGCCCCAGTAACCTGAACAACCTTAACGATTTCCCGTTCATAATCAAGGGCGGCCTTTGTTGCGCCCGTTATCGCGCGAGTAAAACCGAACACAACTCCGGTAGCTACGGTAAATGCGCCAAAACGACGGATTGCCAGTGCTGCATCTTTACCGAATTCTCGCATCTCGTTGCGAGCCACACTGATTGTTTGGGTGGTCTTCTTGAGATTCGACTGAGCGCCTTTCTGGGCCTTGCTGAGATTGTTCGTGGCCTTGCTAGTTCCTACAAAAGAACCGGTCAGAGTGTTAAGTTGAGTACGCACCTGCGCAGAAGTGTTCTTCAGCCCAGTCATGTTTTTGCTTAGAGTGTTAATCCCCTTATTAAAGGTGTTAATTTGAGAACTAACATTCTTAGGAACCTTCAGATCAATAGTGGCTGTAAGACCACCTAGCTCTCTCTGGATCTTCTTCGACACAGCCTTAATGTTCTTAGGGCCGTCAAGAATAACATGAGCATTAATATTAAAAGCCATCAATACCCTCTATATAAAAAAAAATGGCCATACCGATAAACAGACAGATCGCTGTCTCCGGTATGACCACTATCCCAACTTATTCGGTCGCGTTATCAGAAGGTGCGTCGGCCTCTTTGACCTCAGCAACAACTGGTTTCTTTTTTGTAGTACGTTTTCTCTTAGGCTTTGGTTTTTCTTCAGCCACTTCTTCGGCCTCAGATTCCGCCTCTACCTCTTCTGCTACGTCTTCCGCAATCTCTTCGAATGCGCTTTCGTCAATCGGTTTCCCTGAATCATCTAAAAATGGAGAATGTTCAATGTCGAATGTGCCGTCTTCAGCAACTGGTCGTCCCGAGGGGTCTACCTTCGTGGTAGTTCCGTCTTTGTTATATGTGATATAGTTGCCTTCTTCGTCAATGTGCCTTCCGTCCCCATCAACTAACTTCCCACCGTCGTCAATCAGCCGCAAGTCATCATTAACAAATTTAAACTTTTTGAGAAATTGATTTTCTGGTAGCGTTTCGTCTACACTCTCACTGCCGGAGATTAAGTAGTAAAATTCAGTAGCTCCCGCTAATGCCACGGGATCGTCTTGATTTAATAAATAGTCATCCAGCTTGTTCGGGAAAAAGTGCTCCCCTGAGTCATCATACACCAAACAGCATGCAAATAGGTAGTTAAAGCGTGCTGCATCGGCCTTCCCCTCGCAGGTATTGGAGTCTAAATCTGTCCTGCTAGACAGCAGTCCGACCATCTTGCTCCTCTTGTCAGACATATCTAAGGCAATACTCTTGGCTTGATTAAGCCTGACACCACCTTTTTGCAACTTATATTCACCATCCAATACTTCTCTACGTAAGGTCTGGTACTCTTGCTCTCTATCGTCGTTCCAGAGTTCTCTTTTTCTAAGCTCAGTTTCCAATTGATCTCGAAGCAAATCGCCCCTACTCAAGGCGTCATTGAAGGTCTTGGCCCGCATTTCGTTGGCTTCTTTAATCTCCTGTACCGTGGGTACTCGGACAGCGTACTGTGAGCCATCAACTTCAAAGGTTCTTTTATTATTATCTATTTTATCTTTTGGCATACTAAGCCTCCTCGTTATTCCTGTAGTTAAAATTGTTTACATAGCGATTCCAAGACAGTGTGTACTGTGAAATCTCATTTTGCGCCGCTCTTAAATTTGAATTTCCATTATCCAGTATCTTAGAGCGAGCCTCATTCCATAGTTCCCTCCAGTAAAGCTGGTCCTCGTCGAGGTGCTCCAAGGGCAAGCCATGCCCCCATAATTCACCGAACCTCTCTTCGAATGCAGCTAAAGATCCTATAATAGTGGTATCAAATTTTTTCTTAAGTATTGACAGTAGTCTTCTTTTTGAGCTATCCTTGTACTTTTCCTCCTTATCGCTACGTCTTTGACTTGCTTGGTGTTTAAATTCCATAAATTCGTTGTCCGAGTTGTCGTACTCTGTCATATCCTTCCTCCTTTCATTTTATCTTTATATTCTTGCATTTGTTGTTGTCGTAATTCCATTTGTGTATCGGGCAAGTTCTTAGCGTCTACAAGGCTTCCGTCTGTCTTCTCAATCATAGCCTGCCTCTGTTTAATTTTCATTGTCGCGTCTTGATCATTCATGGCATAGATCCTATCGGCATCTTCCCTAGTTGGGGCCGTTAAGAATACCTCCTGTGCTTTGTCAGGAATGTTGTTGATCTTATCGGCAGTTTTTTGTTTTTGATCTTTTTCACGCTGTCTCCTTTGGTCTATCATCCAACCATCAAACATGTCGTCGTCTTCCAGAACCTCATCTGGAGGACAATCCATACTTTGGTATGCGTTATCATACATTTTAGCAAAGGTGACTAATGTTTTCTGATCATTAGTAAATTCCGAAGAGGGTACTCCCAAGCACGACTCCTTCGATAAATTCCAAATAGTGCGCCAAGGGTCGTTTCGTGCGAGTTCCCTAAACTCCTCTATTGTTATTATATCTCGATCTAGCCTACTTATTACGCTTTCTAATATAGACGAATCCTCATTCCAGAAAGTTTTTTCTGTATATATAGGCTTATCTGCCTCATCTCTCAGGCAAAGAGCGGTAATAAATTTCTGTTTAACTACCGAAGCGTGGTATTCGACCGTCATATAGTCTAACGAATGTTTTTTTGCTAGGCTTTTATTTAGGCCAGACTTAATAGTCTTGATTGCACGCCTCATACGATCCTGTCTTTCGGAATCGTAAAGAGCTTGGTATAGATCTACCTTTCTGTCCTCTAGATGCTTTTCCAATGTTTTTAAAGCGTCATCGTCTTGGGGTCTCCATATATCCATCCCAACTAAAATGCGACTAGCTTTTTCTTTATTAATAAGATTGTCAAATCTTAAGGAAGATAATGTTTCCTGATATATGTGTTCTGCTAATAAAAGAATTTCTTTCGATGGAGCTATTAATTTATATCTATGCTCCCCTATTTTGAAAAACCTTATCCCACTCACTGTTTGGTGAGTTAAAAATGCCAAACGTCCTTCGTCCACTTAAATACTCCTGTATGAAAGTCAGTAGCGTCCACTCGCCTTAAATCCTTATATTTTACTGCTTGCCAAGGCTATCGCTTAAGCTACTGACAAAAAGGGGGGAGGAAAAACCCCTCCCCCCATAGTGTCAAGTTTCAACCATTACTATTCTCTTAGGCAGTCAAGTAATCGGCTCGATGCTGCCACCAGTTATCGCCAGACGCATCTGGGTCTTCTGGGTGAATGACAGTAAAGTCGTTGAAGGTAGTGTAACTGTAACTAACTGTCACATTGCCCCCTCCAGCGTCTCCTCCACCGTAGTTGATGGACGCCAACTTATTCTTTTCACCAAGGTAGATTCGAGTACCTTCACAGGTAGCAATACGAATTCTCTGGTTGCTCAAGTTGTCGTAATCTGTAGCGCAACTGGCAGCGGCGTTACAGCCATCAGCAAAGGCGTTGATCATATCACCACTGATTGACAGAACCTCAATATCGGCAGTAACTTCCACAGGGAAAGTAACAACGCGAGCATAAGGCTGTCTGGTTCCCAATTCAAAGAGTTCTTCACGACCCAAGTCGGTCGAAACAGTAATACTTTGAAGGTGAGCCACGTTTCCATCTACTGTCGGGTTCAACCAGCCATTGCTCGAAACGCCCGGAATTTCTGTTGGAAGATACGTGTAGTCGTGCCCACCAGCGTCAGCGGCATCGCTACCGTTAAACGAAAGGTTCTCGCGACGGTTAACACCACCCGTGCCGTATGGAGTATCGTCGTTGTTGTTGAAGTAACCAGTTGCCTTAGCAAGCAACCAGCCCGGTGTGGCACAGCCAATTGCGGTATTGTCAGACTTACGCCAACCTTTATTGTTACCTACAAGAGTAACGTCTTCGCTGAAGTTATCTTCAAGCGGGAAGTTGTAAGAAACCGAGCTACAGAACAAGCCAGACATTTCAAGCTGCGTAGTCGGATCTCCGCTAGCGCTATCTTGAGTGTCGGGGAAGATACTCAATGCTACGATACATTTAGCATTGGATCGACCAGCCAAGGTAGGCTTGGAATCAACGTTTGCATTTGCATATGCTCTGTTGGTAGACAAGTGATACAGAAGCGGATAGCCATCCAACACTTTAGACAGACTGACTTCGATATCTGGCACGCCTTCAATGTTTTCGTAAATCGCCAATTGACCAAGTTCAAAAGCCTGCTCAAGGTTAAATGTGGTCGTAACTGCTACCGACTGAACGCCGTGCGCGGGCCACCAAGCTGTAGTTCCAGTCGATCCATCGCGTCGGAATGCGACCTGCTGGTTTGCAAAATAAATTCTATTAGCCATGAATTCTCTCCTGTTTTTGGGAAATTCTTATATTTTAGTATGGGGGAAACCTACTTTAAGATACACCATCACTTAAAAATAACTTCGAAACTTGCTCTAATCGTGCCCTCGTGCAACCGAGAGTTATACGATTCCATCTCTGTGATGCCCATTTTAGTGATTCTTGCACTTGTAAACTGATAATCTGCATTATTAACCAATCCAGAGTAATTATTCTCAGAAGCTACCACCATTCCTCTATAGTCGAGGGGGTAGGCGTTAGCATCTGCCAATTTTGATGAATCATATAGCATTAAAGTTTTATCTTTTTGTAGAGAAACTATATCTATTAGCTGATTTCTCCACCATCTGGACTCAGAAACTACATGAAAAAGGACATCTTGTGTGATAAAATTGTTAGAACTACCTAGTTCGTAAGGCTGGTATGTTCTACGCGGCACAGCTTCTATTACTATAGCTGGCATTTGAACTCTGTGATTTGATAGGATGCTCCAGTTTCCTGAAGAAACTTGACTAAAAGTAGAGTCGTCTACTCGCATCGAGTTATATTGTAACTCGTCCCACCAAGGAGCCTGATCCGCAACATAAACCTGCACGTTTCTATAGGAATAATTTAATTTAACGGTCGAGGCTATTGCGATAGGGGTGTCAAAAACAACTCTCCCGAGGGGGTAGTTGTAATGGTGGGCATAAGTAGCATCTCCAGTCCCATAAAAGGAACCATTTACGGAGACGCCCGTAATAGGTATGGGATTACCTCCCGAATAGGGTGACACCGTTTCCCACACCCAATCTTTTCGAGCGCTTTCCCAGACTTGTCCTTGAATGTATGCTGGATCATCAACAAGTCTTAGCTGGTCAAATGTCCCTCCCCACGCACCAGACGTTGGTATGGTGACATCAAACCATCCTCCTATACCCAGCATACCCCAGTCTAAAAAGGCTTTTAAATTGCCCTCTAGCTCGCTAGTTAGTTGAGTTTCCCCAACGTTAGCAACATGCTGAAAAGTAGTGGATATATTACAACTCATTTAAATGCGCCCTTAATTGCTTTTTCTATTATTTGGTCAATTGCTGTTTCTACGCCACTTAAAGCTCGCAATGCAAAGTTGTCTGCGGAAGTCCCTGAATATTCGGGTGGAACTTGCCAAGAACCCCGCCGCTTGCTAATCATAATGCCCATGCCGGTACGACTATTTCTAGTGACATTGCTTGTAAATTCATATCGGTTAACTATTCTTCTATCACCTTCAAGTAATAACCACTCCAGCCAAGGTATAACACCTCCGCCTCTATAACTTTCGTATTCGTATGCTGCACCCGGAAGTGAGAGTACGTCCCCATAATCTTCTTGAATCATTCCAATATCTACTGTCAAAAAAGGACTACTGCCTGCTTCCACTTTAACTTTAATGTTATTTACCCAAGTGTCTACAATTGTCATAATTCTAACATCTGGATTTGGTATTCCAAGTTCTGCCCTAAGCTTTCCCTGTAAAATCGACTGGTATTCAGGAGCGGAAACTAAAGCCTCTCTTACGTATCGTTGTAGCTCTAAAGTTACAGTAGATCTTATCCTCTCGGCCTGTTGCTTTATTTTTTTAACTATCTCTTTTATAACTTCTCTATCAAAGTCTTTTGAAAAGCTTTGGTCTAATTCAATCGTGGCAATAAGATGCATTAACCGCTCCTACGCCATGTGCAAAATACAAAGTCATTGCCTCCTAAGCCTACTGGGGTTGGTTCACTTACTCTTTGATATCTGTGTGAAAAATATCCTGACACATCTGTTGCCACTACGATCTCTTTAGCTCTTGCCAGTTTGGGGGTCATTTCTTTATTGGCAATTGTTTGTATAAAGCCATCAGCAGTATTAACGGGGGTTGAGATTTCTAAAAAATGTCTTGTGTCAAATACGACTGCTAAGCTCACATTCTCCGTGCTGACAAGTCCTCTTCGACCGCCTCCGTTACAGAGGGGACATACGCCACCGTAAGGAAACGGTACGGGGCCACCATCTTGAAAACGGTTAGCAGACTTTCTTCCAATTGGGTCAAAAACACAATTAGCACAGTTTTCATATTTAGTGACTCCATAGTCTAGGGTACAGGGTATCGTTAAAGCCCCGTCAGCCAATATTGCAGATATTGCATTATTGAACACGGCTTTCAAATTACTATCTATTATTCCACTAAATGGATTAATCATTGCTTACCACCATTAGCTACAGGGAGGACAGCCTGTGAAGGATGTATCGTAGTCATTGTATACAGTGCCTGTAGATGGCAGTTGCGCAGAGTCTGGGTCAGCCCCAGCATATCCAGCGCCAAAGCTGTAGAAATCGTTTAAGAAACCGCTACCTCGTGGGGAGCCTACAACAACTCCGCCATTATTTATAGTCGTGGACTGATAAGGACCAGCGCCCGACATTGCATATGTAATGATATCTGACATAATTTTTTTAACCCCCTGTTATTATCTAGGATATGTGCCGCCCAAGCCCTCGTTGTCATAAGAGCCCAGACCACCCCCCATACCTCTTGGATTGTAATCATTTGCAACAAAGGGAGACATGACTGCACGGATGATTTTAGCGCTATCATAGCTCATATTGTATAATTCAACCAGTTGAGCATAGGATTTGCATGGACCGTCGTTAAGTAACGTTCCCAAGTACTGACCGTAGCTGCTTGTTTGTATGGATGCGGGACCAATACGAGCCGAAACGCCTTGCGACAAAGCGGCTGTTCTGAAATTGCCTTCGTCAGCGATACATGCGGCCTTTAGGACCATTAAGTTTACGAATTCTTCCCCGTCTTCCAGTCTAGTTGGGTGAAGGGGATCGGGCGTGATTGTTTTAGCTTCTACATCGACGACATAGGCGGTTTTAAAATGCACTTCCATAGGTAAAATATACGCAGAGGTAATCAGTAAGTCGTCAAGTCTCTGAGGACTGTACCTAACACTATCGCATCCCGCATCGTTAAGAAGCGTTCTCAGCATTATCAAACTAGTATTTTGCCATGTTGCCATATTATTGATCCGTTACGAATAAAATGCCATCGCCCTCAATAATTTGAGAAGCGTCTGTATCCACAAGCACCTCAATTCTGTACGTACTTCCAAGCGTGCCGCTTGATATGTACATAGTTATGCTTTTTGAATCAGAAGTAATCCCAGAGCTAGTAATAGATAAGTCAGTTGCGTATCCACCTACTTTTTCTGAACCAATCGTGCTTATCGCAGTAATGTTCTCACCAGTACCAAGTACGCTGGTGAAATCCATCTGGAAAAAGCGTGTTTCTGTTGGCTGCTTGCACAGCCTTTGACCTGCTGTTAAAGACATATTTAAGCCGTTGTGCCAGAGATTTGAACTTCGTAAAAACTATTCGTTGACACTTCGCCAGCCCCGAGGCTTAGCTGAAGCCAAAGACCTTGAGCGTCACCAGCCGCTAGAGCACTACCCACCATCCCGCTTGGACCCACCCCAAAGCCACCAGTAACCCCGGTAGGAGCAGCGGTTCTATTTGAAATGGTTTGAGGAGAGTTCTTAGAGTCTTCGCGCCCAAAGTTTATTTTTGTATAAAGGCCGCTGCTAACTTCAATAACAGTGGCATTTGTAAGGCTTGTTCCGCCAGAATTATTATTTCTAATAAAAACTTTCTCATAGTATGTTTTAGCCGTATCTATACTCGCGCTGGCGTCATAAAACGGTCTCCTAAATCCACTTTCGCCTACGGGAATATTAGCAATATTATTAACCCCATTGCCACTAACGGTTATCACCCCATTACATACTGCTGTTAGATTGGTTTTTAATATTCTTTCATATGTATTACTACTAGTTACGGGCGTAGTTCCATTGAGACCTATGTTTTCAGAAACTATAGTTCCTGCCGCATTCCTTCCCGTAACCTGTAAATACTGACTGTTGTCTGTGCCCGTAGCGCTAACAACCTTAAGTTGTGCCGCAGAAGTCGGATCATCAAACGTAGCTCGTAGACCGCTATTAATAGCGCCACCAGCGGTGCTAGTGTTGTCTTCGGGCGTAAATGTTGTTACGTATATTACTAAATCAGAACTTGATACGGCCATGATACCTCCAATTATTTAATGTCCCACTTAGAACTTCGGGTGTTTAGTATCCAGTCTACAGTTCTCGAATCTAATACCCATTCGTCTCCTCTGCTATTTAATACCCATTTTAGGGCGACTGGAACAGTTTTCTGTCCGATAATTTCAATAGGAATGTTTCGGTTAACTATTATTACATCAGAACCAACCTCTACCGGGATATTATTGGTTCGTAGAATTTCTACAAGACGTTCTACTGGAAGCTTTCGTAGTCCCACAACGCCTTGTATATGCTCAACAGGAATTTTATTAGCTTTTAAAATTTCCGCAGTGTATTCAACGGGAATCTTGCCGGTTACATTTAATGTCGCGATGTTCTCTATGGGAATATCGACAACTTTTAATAAGTGACCCAATACCTCTACTGGGGTTTTGCGTGTAGCTAAAACAACCGAAGATTTAAATTCTACGGGTATTTTGCGATCAACTACCACATTAGATGTGACGGCTGAAATAATTTCTATCGGAATTTTAACTTTACTGCCAACAGCTTCTCCGACAGGGAGAGAAGAAAGTGGCATTGCAGAAAAGGGGGCAAACCCAAACATGATATTTCCCCTAGTCTAAAAACATTAAAAAGGCATCTGGATTAGACGGATCTTCTGGAACTGTTCCACCGCCACCACCTGCGTCAGGACATTCAAACCAAGCCACAGAAACGTAGCCCCCATCTCCCATCATATCTCCGTTGTGGGTCTTGAACCATATGCGAAGATCATCATAATCACTAATGGCATTTGCTTCTGAAGTTGAAAGTTCAAATCCATATTGGGTAAAGCTGGTTGCGGGCCTAAACGCCGAAGACTCTCCAGATGCAGCTATTTGAGTCGAAGCGCCTTGATACAGAAAGACGCTCATTCTGGGAACGTCAAATGCGTTAGTCTCCCCCTTGGCTCTGAAAATTACTTTATGATTAGAAGCTGACGACGGATCGGACACGTCGCTGAGACCGAATTTAGAGGTCTTACCAGCCGCCTCCTGACCCATCACATGTACGATATAGTCGCTATCCGAAGCGGAAGACTCGTCTATTGTAGCATATAAATTACTAGTTCCCCCAGCCTGCGTCTGCCAGCATACGTCTTGTCCCATACCATCATCACAGGAAGTTCCCCGTGATATGTCTGAGTCTGGTCTTGCGTATTGCACCATTAGACTATCCCCGTTCCGATGATAAAGCCGTCATAATGACCGGAAGAGGTGCATAAGAATCCATACAGAGAAGCCTTGTTTGCGCCTTCTCCCTGCGTTGGTTGCTGAATGCCTCCTGCCCATCTAATACCACCCCACCAGATTCCTGAGCGCCCACCCGTACCATCTTGCTGCATCCTCAATACGAATTTCTGGCCAGCATGAACATGTTCCAGCTTGAGTGTTGGATTGCCCGTGAGCTTCAGGTATTGGACATTGGACTCATTCAAGTCTAAATATTTTGTCGCAGTACCAATATTTCCTGACTCTGTATTTCCATAACTGGCAGCGTAGTCATACCTCTTTTGGTCCGAGTCCCAATCGACAGCACTGGAGTTGTTGGTGTTAATAAACAATTTATCGTCTGCGTGCTTATAGCGTATTCGACCAATATTGTTATCATCAGTATCACCAAGATTGATATAGCTATTGCCAGCAGTCCCCGCTGTAAGATAAAGGGACAGGCTGTTATTGTTATCTCCGTTCCCTGCCGCAAACCATACAGTCGCATTTGATGTACTGCCTCCTCCAGTGACCCATACTAACTTAGAGGAGTCTACATTAATAGTAAGGGGCGCTATCATCGCCTGATCGTGGCCCATCAAGATACGGCCAGAAGGATCTACTGCAAGTTTCTTGGCCCCTGCGCTGTTTTGCATTTCAAAGAAGTTTGCCGACTGATTGGATGCGCTTTTAATTACAGCGGGTATTGCGGAGGATGAGCTAGTAGCAACAGTCAAAGTATTGCCATTAAACGTCAGATTAGACTCTACCGTTGCTTCGTTTGCGTCTTTGAAGGTGGCCACTCCCTGTGCGGTTGAACCATCCCACGATATTCCACCACCACCAGCAAGACCGGATACGATTAGTATATCTGCGGCATTGATCGCGCCCGTAGCTGTGATCGTAGTAGCGTTTGTCGTAACCAGACCAGACAGTCCCAAGATATCAGCAGCGTTGATTCCACCCGTTGCTGTAATCGCCGTAGCGTTGGTCGCGATATTGGTAGTGTTGGTTGCGCCCACGCCGGATACGATGAGTATATCAGCAGCGTTAACCACACCCGTAGCTGTGATCGTAGCAGAGTTTATCACAATCAAACCAGACAGACCTAAGATATCAGCAGCGTTAATCCCGCCCGTTGCAGTGATGTTTGTAGTGTTGGTCGTAATATTAGTAGCGTTGGTAGTGGCAACCCCAGATACCTCTAGGATGTCAGAGGCATTTATAGAGCCAGTCGAAAGAATTGTATTTTCAAGTGTGGTTTTAATATCATAAACAGCATTTGGAGTGATAGCCTTATTGGTAGTTCCATCTGAAGCAGAGTCTTGAAGCAGGACTATACCTGTCACTGATGCACTAGCCATTTGCGCATTAAATTCTGTTCCAACCAGCGTAAGTCCTGTGCCCGCTGTGTAAGTGGTTCCGCCGCCACCGCCACCTGCGCCATTGACTCCAGAGCCGTTAAACCACAACACTCCATCTTTATTAATCAAATAGCCACTACCAGCAGTTTCCGCCGCTGCGGGCTGGCCATCAAGTGGGAGCTTTATCGATCCTGAATCAATGTAGAGTGAATTTTCGCCAATCCTTATATTTGCAGTACCGACTCCAGCCCAGTCGCCAAGCCAAAAACCACCACCCAACTTCAGTCTATATGCTTCCTCGGTCGATGGTGCGACGGCAATTCCAATATTGGGAATTTGACCAGACCCTTCAAAAATTGTTCCTTCCAGTTTAGCGTTAGAGGTGCCAAACTGAGCCTCTAGATCGGAGATGTCAGAGTCATTGCCCGTAATGTTATTAGTATTATTATCAGCCTGCTCCTCAACAAGACTAAGTCGGTCCTGTAAATCCCCAGTTGCACCGGCAATGTAATCAACGCCAGTTTCTAAAGTATATATATCATCCAATGCCCCAGATAAAACACCCGAGATATGTTCAGCAGAAATGTTTACCGTGAGACCATCGGCATATGCTATGATCCCGCTTAATCCAACAAAAGTTACGGTGTTGGTAGTATAGACATTACTTGAGGCAGTACCTGTATGAGTTCCGGTCTCCGTTCCAGCAACTGTCCAATAATCATATTTATCCCAATCTCCGCAATCACCTGAGATCGTATATATCTGATTACCGCCACTTATAGTTCCGCTTTCAGTGACAGTTACACAACCCGCGCCCGTTAAACTAACTTTTGTCCCACTAGCGTCAACTGTTATAAGAGCGCCGCTGCTGTTACCAATAGCTTCAACGGTAATTGCTATGCCTTCACTGCCAGTAACCTCCACATAGTCTTTGTTTTGAATTGCAATACGCGAACCCGGCTTTTGGTGATCTGGGGTTACATACCATTCCTCAAAGTTATTTCCACTCGCAGAGAAAGTAAAGGTGTTTGTTCCACTATTAAAAAGAGCCCTAACGCCGACTGGAGATTCAGCACCATCCACATCCACACCCCTGAAGGTAACCGCATCGTTGGATTCTATAGTGCCAGACTCACCCACCTGATCGACCGCTGTCCACGAATACGCCTCACCAGTATAAGCGACAGTGAATATACTTGGGTCGCCCGAGGTCAGGGTTGCCTGTATTCCAGACTCTCCCTTTAGCTGTACGGTATCCTTTGTAAAGATATCAGCGGTAGTGTCTCCATCGCTAGCCACCCAGTTATTATAGATGGCCCCAGACACAGCAGCGGGGGTAATAGCTAAGTTTTCTTGAGGACCAATAGCATTGTGAAGCCTTACTATACCACTGTTGGATGTAGTTGCTCCCGAAGCATGAAAAGTCCTATCGTCTAGGTATAATCCGGTTCCAGCATAATACACACCTGTGTCGTTAATGGTAACGGTCGCGGCCCCACCTAAACCACTTGTAAGCGTAACATCGGTTGTCCCAGCACCTACAAAGTGTACCGTCCCAGAACCCGGAACCTTGCCACTATTGCTTCCATCGCTAGCTACCCAGTAATCATAACCAAAACCAGTGGGAGACTCTATAGTAAATCGCTTATTAGCAATATTATAGGATACAGTAGTTCCACCAGCACCGGTCCACTGCACATATTCACCACTATTTATCCACTCCCCAGTGCTACCGTCTGTAGCTCTCCACTTAAGTGGTTCTGTGCTACTAAGCTTAGTGCCGTCTGTAAAATTGAGAGCATGGCCTAGGTTCTTAAATGTGATGCCATCGCTATCTACCTGTAAACCAGTAACGCTTACTAGGTTGCCAGAATCGGCAATAACGGCTTTATCAGCAGGGGCCGTAATGAATACGGTAGAGACGCCTGCCAGATTAATCTTAGAATTGTTAGAATTAGAGCTTGAAAATACTTCGTGTCGCTCTAGCTTAGGGTCGGAACCATCTAAAAGGTATCTTCCTATACCAACTTCAAAGTTAGTTCCTTGCTCAATGCCATAGTAAGTGTAGTTACCTGTACCTATGCCGGAAATAGCTACAAAACCGTCTACAGGCCCAGCCAGTGTTATGGTGCCGGAACCCGTTGTGGTTGTAGTTTCCTTCGCTCTATCTAAAAATCTCAAAGGGATCATTATACCGTTCCATTACAAGGGCCGTATTGACACAAATACCATAGGCTACTGTTAACCATAAATACTGTCTGAGGACGAGGACGAGGACGAGGCGTCACTGGCATCTTCAATAGCAGGGGGTGTAGGAACGGAATTTAGAGCAGTCTCTTTTGCAAGTCTAATCTCATAAGCCTGCGTGTTGTCTGTTAGAAACTCTCGCGTCATTCTATTCGCAAACTGGTGTTGTGTTTCGGGATTATCAATAACATGAGGAATATCAGGATCAAAACCCTCATCCTCTTCGCGAAGACTTTCGTCGTATTCTGGATTTGGAACCGTGCTAGAATATCTATAGTTGGCGCACATGGCAATAATCACCCTATCGACATCTGCATCGGGAATTGTTACTGAAAAAACTGCCATGAATATCTCCTAGTTCTATAAAAAAATCCGGTGGCAGCGTGTGTGCCACCACCGGATATACGGTTATAAGTCTAAGGCGTAGTTCTCTTAGAACGCACCCAGCAAGACTCGTCTCGTGTCGAGGGCAGCAAAGCCATGCTCAGCCCAGCCGTAAAGACCGGCTCGTCTCTGGCGATGCAACGTGTCATCTTCAAACACTTCGACTGGAGCGCGAACTGGCATGACAAAGCTGTCACGGTTTCGCAAGTCCAAGCCCACAACGATTTCGGTCTTATCACTAGGAAGTGAACCGCTAAGATCTTGAGTATAGAAGTTCTGATACTCTTGGCTAACACCAAGTTCATCCAGAGTGTGAAGATTAACGTTAAAGATTCTGGTCATGAGACCGCCATCCGAAACGATAAGCTCACGTCGAGTCACTGGATCGACTTCATCAACACCCCAGTTGCGGATATCTTCGATACCTTCGGGACTGATGTAGAGGTCGGTCAACTCACCACGATTAATCGAGCTAGAGTTACCACCACCGTTTCGTCTCATGATAACCTTCAAGAGAGAAACAAGTCGCTTGCTGAACTGACCCGCTGTAGCGTCAGCATCATAGATCATAACGTTTCGGTCTGCACCAGCGGAAACAAGCGTGTGCCAACCGTCATCGTTCATCTTCTTGACAAACTGACCTTGCAGAACGTCCATCGCACGTCCCACAACATCCCATCTAGCATCACGAGCGTATTTCAGCAACCAGTCAATGGAAGCACCAACGTCATACGTTGGAACCATGACGTAATCGCCTTCGACGTGACGTTCTGGAATTCTACCATGATTAGGAATCGTGTAAGCCACAAATTCCTTCTCAGTTCCGGGTGCAAGGAAATCAAGCGGGAACTCAGAGGTAGCACCGGGAGCCAAGCGAATCGGCTCAAAGATACCATCAAGGATGTCACCACTCATAACGCCCTTACGAAGAGGAAGTTCGAGAGCCTTAGCTAACTCACGAGTCGCGGCAAGCGATTCCTCTCGGTTCATAGAGCCAGCTTGAGTGAGAAGCTGGTTCATCTCTGGGGTGGGTTCAAAATATTTTCTAGACATGGAATTCTCTCCTGTTTATGTTAAACGATGTTAATTTCAACTTTAGCGAAGCCGTCAGCGTCCTTCTTGGACAGCCATCGACCAACATGCTGGCTAGTTTCACTAGCTGTCTTCGAGCACAGTAAGCCACCTGCCACAAAGTGGGCTCTTTCTCCCATTGTAACTGCGCCAGAAATCTGGTCTGTCACAACAGTGCCCCGACGAAGTAAGAGGACTTTATTGCCCTTCTGAACTTCATCTTTGTGGAAGTTGATGTGTTGTCTGGTAAGGTCCAGATTAACAACATCGTTAAGAAGTAAGCCACAGGGTTTGTCTGTAATGCCCGGAACTTTGACTGCGGCAGACGAATCGTCCATTGCAGCGCCAGATCCCTGAGTGCTAAACCCCACTAAAATACCTCTCTCAGCCGTTTCATTCATGAAAAAGCTAAGGTCGGTTAAATGTTCATTTCTGTCTGGTCTCAATGCCATGATTTACTCTCCCGATTCTGAATTATTGTTTAAAATAACTGTTTGTACCCAATCTTGCAAACTTGCACGAGTGTCGCTTGCTGGATCTTCATCACTAATACTTGCGTCAGACTCAACAGACAAAGCTGGTGTTTCTTCGGCCTGTACCGTCTCTAAAACTTCTTCGTCCGCTTTTTCTTCAGCAGCTTCAGCAGCCTCAGAGGCGTCAGAATCCTCATCTTCTTCATCATGATGATTCTTCTTTTTCTTCTTGTCTTTGTCTGCGTGATATGCTTCACCCGTGTCTTCGCTTGACGGTGTATCGGGAGTTTCTAAAGTCTTTGTATATGTCGAAAGCGTTTCAGCTAAGGCGGCAAACTGTTCGTCGGTTAATTCTCCGAACGTTTCCATTTTAGCTTCAGCTTCCTCTTCGGACAAACCAGCCTCAATCAGAGATTCTCTGCGAGCACGAGCTTTGTCGGCAGCAGCCATCTCAGTAATTTGAGTCTCCAGCTTGTCGTGTGCTTCGGTTACTTCATCGAACTTAGTAGTAAGTTCTTCAGCAGTAGCCTTAGCAGCTTCCAGTTCTGTATTCAGAGCTTCAATTTGCTCTTCAGAAGCGGAAAGCTTTTCGGTCAGCTTTTCAATAGTTTTTTGGTGTTTTTCTACGTTAGCTTCCGAAAGCTGTTCCGTCAACACCTTATTGTCTTTTCGCAGGGATGCGAGTGCTTCTTTAAGCTCCGCAACCTGATCGGTTAAAATTTCATTTGACATGTCATAACTCTCCTGTGTGTCAGAACTGTTAGGGTTATCTATTTTCATTATTACACCATTTTCATTTAAAAACATATTTTTAGAAGAAATCGATGCCTTATTAAACTCAAAGACTTTGTTTTGATCGAATATAATGCTTTCGGGATTAGCGGGCCTGTCTACGAAACCTTTCCCGCTAAACGTGATATTTCTTAGAAGTCTGCCGACTTGGTGCTCTTGGTATTGTCCAGTACCACCATAAGATCTGAGATGCTGTGTTAAGAATGCAGTCTCGTCGTTTCGTGCCAGTATGTGATGTGATCCATTTGGACCAATTACGGCATAGTCAAATCCTTTGAAGATACATTCCATCGAAACATATTTGTCGCCTGCTTTAATCTGTTCGATAAGATCCAAAGCTCGCTTTTGGTAAGCTGGGTCCTGCCATTGCTTGTAAATTACAGATGACACTAATATATGATAGTGGTCTGGAAGTTCTTTTTCGTCAAGTTTTTCTTCAATTAACGCAAAGTTTTTATCCACAGCCCAGTTGTCTATAATCCCACCTACTATCTGTCTTTCGTCATGTTCTAAATTTGTAGGTTTATATTTTGGAGTATTCTTAGATGCCCACACCTCTGCCTTATCAAAAACATCATCGTTTTTATTCCAAGAGGTTGTTACCAGAATAGAGTACACATGATGAATGTCGTCGTCGTCATGTGCCGCCTTAGTAAAGGGGAGGGCATTGAAGTTCTCCTTTATCTCTGCGGACTGGTCTTGCAGTAAGATGGGCGATTGGTATGCAATGGAAGCGTTGGCTTGTATGAGATGCTCCAAACCAGCTTCTCTCTCTGCCGCAAAAACCTTGATTTTATTTTTCATATTTTCTACCTATTTATGATACTCGGCATAGAAAGTAGCGCGGATATTTCTAATTTCGTCAATACTTAGTTTTCTTTTCATATCAGCAGCAGCGTTAGCTATCCAGTTGTCACATTCTTCAAATACACCATTTGGCAACTTTTCGTCTAATCCTGCATGCACAGACTCTGCATCGACAGGCGAAGTATGGTCGAGATGGAACAGTGTGGCGAATTTAATTCGTTCAGATTCCTCAAATTCTTCTGCCGTAAGACTACGCATGTTCTTCTTGTCGAAGTGATTTAATAACGCTGGATTTAATATTTCAGATATTTTAGATTGTGCTTCTTTCGCCCAGATCTCTATCGAAGCTTTTGTTTTGGGCTTAAACTGTTTTTCTTTGCGAGGGCCACTATCCTTGGAGTTTTTGGGGCGTCCCGGTTGCTCGACATTGGGGTCTTCGACATTTTCTTTAGGTGATTGAGCACCGTCTTTTGGTCTACGCATTTCTAAAGCAGACTCATCGCCGTTCTTCTCTTTTAAATCTACGCCAACCTGAGAGGGAGAAGCCACGCCCGTTTGCAGCGCAATTTTCTCAAGACCGTAGTCTTTGTCAACCGAATGATACGGGCTAATTTTCTCAAGGCTTTTATTGTCTCTCGTGCGAGATTCAGCCAGAACGCGCCTCTGTTCGATGTCTGGCTTAGCCTTAATGTGTCGTTGTACGAATTCGTCGCTCACGATGTTCCTATCAGCCATAGCTAGCAATAGATTAGTCATAGATGCTGGGTCATCCAGATACATAAAGTCAAATTCTATTTGAGCGGGAAATCTAAAACCCATGCTAGTTTGGACAATCTTAATCTGATTATTCCAAAATTCCAGCAGGGTGTTGCGGACATAGCTCAAACGCTCGGTTAATGTTTTCAACGAGATAAAGTTATTCGTTGTGCCGGTAGCTCCAAAGGTTCCCGTTAGTGTAGGAGGGATACCCAAGCAAGCGTAAATAGCCATGAGTGTGGGTCTATATTTCTCTTCGCCTAAGAATCTCTGAATGTCCGTCCCTGTTTCTATAAGCTCAAGGTCTGGACCCCAAACGATATCTGTAGTTCCGCCTCCAACATTTGCGCCCAAGATTGACTGCAATGTAGAAGCAGCAGCGGGGGTTGGCGCTAGCTTGTGCTCCAAGCTTCCCAGTTTAAAAATTCGAATCTTTGATATCGCCCCGTCTAAAGCTGTTTTATCTGCAAGCTTAAGTCTTTCGTAGAGAATGAGGTCATTAAAACAGGCATATGTCATTGGGTCGGCCCATTCTTGCCAGTCGTCTTTTTTATAAAAATAAACAAAGGTTTTGTCGGGAGGGAGCAAAACGCCCTGATTATTTTCGGCAGCCTTCAGGATTTCAGGAGGGATATCTTTCAGTATTTGAGACTCAAGAGGATTCTGAGAATTACGATGCTTCCTAATTAAGTTAACAATGTGACGAGGGAGCTTAATCATATATTGTGGCTTGGCGGAAGAAAGACTTGCTAAAGGGCCTCCTACAAGCTCTATTGTTAATGGATCTATAAAAGAATACTGCCAAGGGATTTCGCCCTTTGAATAATCAGAAATTTTAATATCAGCATTCATATCAGGAGAGGCAACTGATCGTTGCATTTCTAACCGCTTCTGTTTGTTGATCTTGGCAGTGCGCATTCTTATGGGAACATTCGCCTCTCGAAACAAGAGGTTGCATAATCTTTCAGAAGTTTCTTTACCTCTAGCGCGAAGAAACCAATCATTGTAGAACTTTTCTATTCTCTTGTTCTGATGAACTAGTCTAACGCCTTGGCAAGCAAAGTCACCCATAAGATCGATAGCATTTCGGATTAATCCAATTCTTCGATATGCGGATCGTGCAAACGCAATAATATCTTTTGGCTTCTCAGGAACTGCCTGATCTGGCCGAAAGTAATCAAAATCAGAATTACGTAATCCGGGTCGTCCGCTTAAATGGGTAGTGAGATCAGAAAAGTCTCGTGTTCGCGAACTATAAGAAGCCGTGGCCGATTCTTGAATCGCCTGAGTGTAGATTTCAAGATTTGCCTTTTGCTCAGCCTTACTGCCGCCGAAACTTACGTAGGCGGGACCGTCAGACGGAAAAGACTGCTTAGCATTGGGAGAGGGTTTTTTAGCCACGTTTTAATTCCTAGAATGTAATACTAATTGAGAATCGAATTAATACCTATTGTAATTTACACCATTTTTTTCAATTGCGACGAATTCCAAAGCAGGTATTTTGATTTATGCCATTTGCCCAGTCTTGACCAACATACATCTGGTTAGATGGGCTGTTTTCAAACACGCCGGGCTTTATGACAGTTCCTATGTTATTATACGTTGGACCCGGTATTTCACGTTGTGCTTGTCTGGCTAGCATGTTTGCTATTACCAAAGCACTATAACGGTCTTTACGCATGCGTCCCTTTTTACCAGTGTCTGTTTTGATTTCAGGAGTATCGAACCTTTCTCTACCACCCGGAGTAACAGAAACAACGACGGTAACTAGTTCGTCTTTAAGCTCTTCCACTTCCATGACCGCGTCTTCTAGCGTATCATAGAGTCTAAGTGCGTTGGACTCACCAACCTTGTCTTTCAGTTGCTGGAAGGATATCTTGTCCTTTTCCGTCATTAGGCTAAGGCTCAAGGTATCAAACCTTGGGAAAAGAAGAACCTTATCTTCCATATCTTTTCGTAAGCCGTGATTTGCTTGGGAAGTCCAGTCTGCTTTTGCAAAGTTAACTAATTCAATCACATGGTCTCCAGCAAGACGGTCTGTGTCCTTCTCTTTTTTATCTTCAATAATTGGCAGTATCGGACGTTCCCCATCAAACATTTTGTCATAATCCCTCAGTCCTTCTGCAATAGCATAGCCACCACCCTGAGAGTCTATTCCTATGCGAGTGCATGGAAAGGTTTTGTATAGTTCTCTAATTTTTCTACAACAGAAGCTGTAATAGTCATTCTCATCCGTAAGACCTATCCGCTTTCTACTCTGAAAGTCTTTTTTGTTGGTTGTCCATACGTTAACCACCCTGTGGTGTTCTGGATGAATTTCTATAACCACAATAGCAAAGTTGTCTTGCTCTGACGCTGGGTCAATACCAAATACATATGTAAGGTCGGGATTCCCCCGTGTCATGGGATCAAATGGAGTTGCACACCAAGGTGCAAACGTTGAGCTTTCGCAATTCCTGTCGTGTGCCACGCAACCCTCTATAAGGCTCCTCTTAAAGAATCCTTGGCTGTCGGATGTAAAACAGGCACCATATTCCATTTGATAGATACCGTTGTGCATGGTTGCTCGGGAACGAGCCACTTGCTGGTCATCCATAAAGCCTTCTGGGATTAGTTCGTAAGGAATTCTAATAACTGAAAATGCTTCCCAGTCCAGTCTTTTCATGTATTCTGGGATTTCATCTATATCATCCCCCGCATCATCTGCTGCCTTTCTAAAATCCCCCTTGCTTTGTATGGTGGATTTATATTTTTTCCAGTAAGAGGCGAAGTGCTCAAAGCCGTAACCGCAAGTTCCTGAAAGTATAGATTGGTTCGTTTGACGATCCTTGTAGTCTTCTTCCATGTTTTCGTCCCAGTTACCCGCTTCCTGTAGCCTCTTGCGTTTTGCGGCCTCCTTGACGTTTTGTGTGGGGTTGGCAGACACAGCGGCAAAACCAGCAACAACAGTTTCATAGATATCGACTGGTATGCTATTAAATTCGTCAGCAATAATAGTATGGGCACGTAGACCTCTAATCTTACTTCCATCGCCCAGAGGAACAGCCATAGCCCAGCTATCATTCACTCTCATAGTGCATCTGTCCACATCTCGACGAGGTCCGCTGCTGTCACTGCATAAGCTTTGAAGTATGGGGGCGTTCCTCCAGATAGTATCCATATATTCAAAGATAACTTTACTCTGCCTAAAGGCTGCGCCTACAATAACTATCTTAGAGCCGGGAATCAGAGTGCATTTCAGTATGCCGTAGACTGCTAACAAGAATGACTTACCGAAACCACGGCTAGCAATATACATTGGGAAAGCCCTAGTCCACAGTTCCTGCAAAATTGCGACCTGTTCGGGTAATAGTTCAATGTTTAATAACTTTTTGACAGTCCATTGAAAATACTCAGGCTTCCTCATTAAGCGAAGTACGTGCAAATGCAGATTGTCTCTGTCTTCTTGATCCAGATTGATTAACGGGTTGCCGACATTCTGAATATCTTCTTTACTCAGACCTAACCAAGCATGCTCCGGTTTTTCGACATTATAACTCATTAACGTGTCTCATAATTCTAAGCGCTATTTGTTCAGCCCGCTTCTTGTCTCCGCATGCGATTACATGTATCCCGTGTTCTATTTGGGCACTGGCAATAACACGCATCATATAGTTGCCTTTAATCCGCAGATGACGCCATTTTGATTTGGGTATTCCAGACCCGCGAGGATAGCTTTCTATCTGATCCCATCCAAATTCGAATAAAAGAAAGGCATAGGGAAATGAGGCCATCGCCTTAAGTTCGCGCAAGAACCTTTTTTCCCCACAGTTTCCGGCAAACTCGGAAACGGACTCCTTTCTTTCTATACACAATATATGCTCCTTGTCCTTGATCGCATAGTCACCGATATCTAGCTTAGTAGTCTCAGTACCAGTGCAATAGGCGCTCTCATCGAACCACCATCCGTGACCCTTCTTTTCGCGAGTATCTCGTATGACGGTGAATCTACTCATAGCTGCCTCTGAACAAAAACAGGAGTAGCATCTCCAACATAAGCACACCAAGTATTAAATTCTAAAAACTCAATAGCTTCGTCAGCCTCCCACTCGTTAATATTGCACGCAATGTTAATCATTTGCTCCATATCATAAACAATTCTTTGTGCCCCCGTGGGCATATCGTTAGCAACGCCCAAGATGGCGGCGTCGTAATAGTGCTCGCTTAAAAAAACCAATCCATCTCCGTAGCGATCTACCATTTCTGCTCTAGTCATTGTCTAGCGTCCCATTCTAATAATTTAAAAAAAAACAATTCGTAATTTTCTTCGTTACCTTTGATATTTTGATGACATTGCTTGCATAGAGTAATGCCGTTATTAATAGAGTATCGAAGAGACGGGTGGCTTTGCCACTTCTTAATGTGATGCACTTCTAGTCGCTTGCGAGATGAACATCCGGGCCACCGGCATTTGTTCTTATCTCGTTTGCGAATATCTTTGCGCCACTGTGCGTAAGCCGGGTCATTCCAATTTCTGCGCGGCATCTATATCTCGCTCTAGCATGATTGAAACTAATTTGTGGAAATGTATCCTTGGTTCCCATCCAAGCGCGTCTCGCGCCTTCTCAGGCAGCCCTTGAAGGTATTCTACCTCTGCTGGCCGATAGAACTTGGGATCTACAACTACAAGGTTAGACCAGTCCCAAATATCAATGCCAGCAAATGCTTCATTCAAAAATTCACGAATAGAGTGAGTCTCTCCGGTCGCAATAACATAGTCTTCTGGAGACTCCTGTTGTACCATAAGATGCATCGCCTCAACATAGTCTTTAGCGTGCCCCCAGTCCCTTCTGGCGTCCAGATTGCCGAGACGTAGTTTTGGAAACTGAAAGCCTTGTGATTTGTCAATTCTTCCCGGTATGTATACTTCATCTTTGTCAACAGTTGCTAGATCGGAATGATGTATGTCGTGTCGATTCATCCATACTACGAACTCCGCAATCCATTTCGTAATCTTACGTGTTACAAAGTTTTCCCCTCTTCTCGGACTTTCATGATTGAATAAAATTCCACAACATCCAAAAATTCCATAAGCTTCTCTATAGATACGTACAAAATGATGTGCTGCAACCTTAGCTACTGCGTAAGGAGATTGTGGCATCAACACTGTGTCTTCGTCTTGGTAGTTTCCTTCATCGGTCTTCGTACAGTTCTTACCAAACATTTCACTCGTGGATGCCTGATAAAACTTAGTATCCGGCGAGAATCGACGTATTGCTTCTAAAAAATGTAACGGGCCTAGGGCATTTACTTGTAGGGTGAAATCAGGTTGTTCAAATGATGTTCCTACGTGTGATTGTGCAGCTAGGTTATATATCTCATCTGGCTTATATTTGTTTACTAGTTCGTATACGCATCCTGAGTCAGCAACTTCTCCTTCTACAATAGAAAAATTAGGATGATTGATTGACTTTCCTAATCTGTCTAAGTTATTAGTGCTGCTTCGGCGTTTGAGACCTATTACTTTGTAATTCTTCTCTAATAATAGTTCGGATAAATATGAACCGTCTTGTCCTGTTATGCCAGTAACTAGGGCTGTTTTCATTCTTCTTCCTCAATTAAAGTATCTGCATTTAAAATGGGCTGATCTACGGTTCCGTCCTCGTATTCGTGATACTGAGATAGTTTGTGTAACGCTTTCTCTGCGGCAACCTTATGAACTTCCATGTCGAATCCTTCCTTGACTCTTAATTCTTTATCGTCTAGTTGACGGAGCCAAGAACTAAAGTTTGTCTTTGCGTCGTCGGCATTTCGTTTACGCTGCTCTCTAGTACCCTTTAAGTCTTTCAGCAGACGTTCTTTTTTAGTTAGTAGCTTTTCATGCTCATTAATATAAGCTGACTTAGAAGATATGGCGGCCCCTAGTTGTGTTTGAAAGGATGCAATTGCCTGCATGTCCTGTGCTGGGGCTGGCTTATCCATTTCATCTTCAATAAGTTGATTTAATCTTTCGATATTTTTCATAACCTCTTGACGATCTTCCATTCCTCGGTTAATAAGTACCTCAGTTCTAATTACTTCCAGTATTTCCATCTCTTCTGTGTGTGTCACATCTTCTGAGAACTGTCTAAAGTAATCAATCCACTGGTGCTCGAAAAATATAAGCTCGGAATCATTGAACTGCTTTTTAAGTTCTTGAAAATAGTAACGTCCACGAAGCTCTACAAGTAGATGTTCGTCGTCCGTCATGTTGCGCATCTTCAAGTTCTCTTTGTCGATAAACTTTTGAACCGGCGCTGTCGTTCTATTTAAATTTTCAGCAATCTGTTCAATGGACAAATTAAAGCAGTTTTGCCTAATAAAGTTCATCTCATCAACAGACAGCTTACCTCTCTTCCGTGTCAATGCCATTCTCCTCTAGTATTTCTATTACTTGTTGTGCGATTGCGTCTTTACGTATTTTAGGAAGCTTTAGGTTGTTTACGAATCTAATCCAATCTTCTCTTTGTAAAACAGGTATAGACTTATCAACTAAATTAAAAATATGCTTTTTGTCTAATGCGTCGGCTACAGCATTGCTGTCTTTAATATCTAGCTCAAGTTGAGCAGTATTCATTATATTCCTTTTGGCTGTATTTCTGGTTAACCAGCCTGCATAAAGGTCGCACTCTTCGTGATCATCAAAAGCCTTGCAGCCATATCCTTGAGAATTGCTGAAAGAGATGTCGAAGTGTGGGCAACTGTCGCAGGGCTTATCTGGCCTACCAAAATTATTTCTTTTAAAATTATACAGGCGGTTTCGGACGTGAGTCCATAGAAAATTCTCTAGCGGCCTTATGCCATCATAGTTCTCTAGCCCTTCCCATGCAAACATACGTGCTTGCTGTTTCATATCTTCTAATTCGTGGTAGCCAAATTTAAACTTTGCAGCTAAACGATTGGCAATATTATTGATTATCTGGAGGACTTGGTCCTCCGACATGCCCTGCGGAATCACCCTGTCTCACCTCCTGCACCTCTATGTCGTTAATGGATAATTCGGGGTCTCTAATTAAAATAGCAGCTTCTAGGTTGAAAGCATCCATACTGATCTCCAAACCTAAAATGTTTTCGACTTCCTCACCGGTCTCTGCGTTCACGATTTTCGTTGTCGCACCCGTCCCCTGAGATTCTATCCTCAGCTTCATTGCATTCTCCTAATAATTTGGTAATGTCTTTTTCTGTGGATAAGCTGGCTTGCGCTACAGCTTCCTCATCAACACCACTAGCAGCGATAATGGAGGGTTCTACAGATTGTATGATTTTTTTCATTATGTTCTCCAAAAACCTTTCGTGGTTAACTATAATATTATATACTCAAATGACCACTTTATTTATACACAATCGGACGAAAATTTATGAATATCAAATGGGACGCAGCAGATCGTAGATACGTTCGCGAGAATGCTGCGACAATGAAAGACAAGGATATCGCTAAGGAATTGAGTGTTCGTAACGGTAGGGAAGTGTCTCTTGGTGCCGTTAGAAAGCTCCGTCAAAGAATGGGCATTATTAAGAAAAGCGGACGGGGACGTTGCGAACTGGAGGAAAAATGAGTAAGGCTAAGCATTGCTGCGACCTACAGGAAAGTAACGTACATGGACAGGGAATATTCGCAATACGGGACTTGCCAGCGGGGCAAAAGCTTTTTGAAACGCATTCTTCGGTAACAGACGTGCGCCAATGGGTTAATTTGGTGCCGAACTGCCTCTATAATCATTCTGATACGCCAAATTGCGGCTCCGTGACTGAGGGAAAGTGGAAATTTTTAGTCACTTTACGTGATATTCAAGAGGGCGAAGAACTACTAGTGGATTATAGGGAAGATCCCGATCTGGAGCAGCCCCAGCCCGAATGGCAATAAGAGTGTAAAAGTAGACAATTCATTTTCTGCCCCATAAAAAAAGTGGACATTTACTTTTTGGGCTTCTGGGTTCGTCTGAACCACCTGCGGTTAGTCTGCATATTTCCCGTGGAACAAGCGAGATTGAAAAAACCCCACCTACCGGCCCCCGGCCCGAGCGCCGTAAGTCCTTATCTGGCAAGGGTTTACGACTATTTTGAGAAAATAACCATTTTATGTGGAGAGTAGGGTTGACAATTGACGATAATATAAGTATAATGGGAGCATACAAAGCAACAACGGCACAAAGGAAAAACGAAATGGAAACGCTCATCATCACCATCGCCATGTCTCTGATTCTTGTCCCGATCTTCGGGCTTGGTATTCAGGATGCACGACGACACCCTTGGAAGTAATTCCAGATAGGGGTTGACAAGCAAACCGGCGGCGTGGTATAATACAAGCATGACACACAACAACACTTCTAGAGAAAACAAGATGACAAAGACACAAGAGCAGTTGCGGCAAGAGGGTCTCAGAGCAGCAAGAAACATGGTTCGAAAGTTCAAGGCTCGTGAGAAGGCAACCAACAACACAAAGGAAAACGGAATGATTCAAATCGAAAACGCTACGGTTGAAACCCTTGATCAGAACCAAGGTCGCCCAATCGGCTCAACTGTTTTGGCTGTTACGATTGGAGATCACACCTTTCAAATGTTGGTCGATGAGAACGAACTGATTGAAGCCTTGGCAACACAGTATAAATAATTCCAAAAAAGTTCAAGTTTGCCCTTGACAAACGCCGATAAGTATGTTATAATGAAACAATCACGAAAGGAAATGATTATGAAAACTGAAGATGTGAAAACTGTACTACAATTTGACTACTCGACTTCGTGCGGTGACTACGTTGTTACCGTTGACAAGATCACCGAGCTTGATCCAGACGGTAACGCTGTGCTGAGCAAATTGCTCGCCTACGTTATCACACCTGATGGTGATGCGGGCGTGTTCAACTATTCGCCATACGCTAAGTTGAGCGAGTTGCATTCAGCGGTTACGGTATGGTGTGACTGTGGTTGCCCGCTGATGAATGATCTGTTCGCAGACAAGTGGACGAAAGACAGCCTACATAGATGGGTAGCTAGCTAAGCTATTCCTGAGTGAAGCCTAACACTATAACAATGGCAAATACAAACAATCACACGAAAGGAAAGTGATATGAGTAAGAAAGATTTTGTTGCAATGGCTGGTATTATATGTGACCTAGCCGACCACAGTTATACCAATGCGTGGGAAGTAGCCGAGCGAATGGCTGACTACTTCGAAACGGTAAACCCTCGCTTTGAACGGGCTACGTTTTTCGAGGCTTGCGGATTGATAGAAAATTTAGCAAATTGCCCTTGACAAATCCGGCTGGCGGGGCGGGGCCCGATTGACGTAAACCCTTGCTATATAAGGACTTACGTCGATAAAATTATTTTACTTTATTTGTAAAAAAAACTCTAATTCCCCTTGACAAACTAAAGAATTTATGTTATAATGTCGATATAAGTAATAGGGAAACAAAGTTATGACAATTCAAAGACTAATGACAATTTTGAGCTATGGACAAATCCCGGCAAAACCGGCTAACGTTTCCGCAGTACGCTGGAATGCAATGATTAAAATGGCTCAAAAAACTTTGGAAAAAAATCAGAATAACTAAAGATTACCCTTGACAAATGCCGATAAATATGTTATACTAAGGCATAACAAACAATCACTCGAAAGGAAATGACATGACAATGATTACCACCAAAACAACAGAATACGGTTCAAAGCTCTCTGTTGTAGATGCCCCAAAAAAGTTTGACTACAGCGAATTTACCATCAAGCAGGATGGTAGGTTTATTGCAACCGTCACAATCAGCGACGAAGGCAAGGCTTTTATTTGTGGGCATGAGGTAGAAATTATCTCAGATAGGGCTTGACAACGTGCCGCATGTGTGGTACAATATGATTATCAGAAGAAAGGAAATGATATGAAGATTTCAGATTTACAATTTACTGCCGAAATGAAACAAAACACTTGGCTTGGTCATAGTGTTGAAAAGCCAAACGATGACGCCCATCGTATGGTAGCCAATGAGCGACACGCTCAAGAGTTCGTTGATAGCTTTGGCGATGTTGAAATCGTTTGGAATGAACGATACAAATACTGGGCAGTGCCAGAGTTTGCCGATAGCCGTAAGCGTTACAGTGACATTAAACAAGTTCACTGTGACCGTTACGGTTGCGAGTAGGGTTTAACCCGCAAGCCTTGCCCTAGTCGCAAGCATAGCCAGCCGGTGAAGGCTATTCAAGATACCGGCAATGATACAATTTTGTTTGATAAAGGAAATGATATGACTAACTCGAATATGCAACAAAACGGATTTCATCTCTGTGCTGGCACCATGCAGCGATACGATGCAATGGGCTTTCAGATGACTTTTGCAAACGGTTGGACTATCTCGGTTCAGTGGGCAGAGCATAACTATGCTCAACGTAGTGATAGAACTGACCCTGTTCAATCGACCACCGCCGAGTGTGCCGTCTTCGATGCTAATGGTGATTGGTTCCCCTTGACCGTTGGCGACAATGTTCAGGGTTGGATGACTCCCGATATGGTTGCCGAGTTGATGACACGGGTTGCCGGTTTCGAAGCTGGTAATGATATCCTCGACGAGTGCGACACCGTACTAGAGTAGTCCTAGCTATGCTAGCTCTCTAGGGGTCAGGGGGACTGTCTGGCACGCAGGCACGCAAGTAAGTTTAATTGAAAGGAAATGATATGATTGATGTTATGTTTTGGGATTGGGTAATTGTGTTAGCTGTGACCGTGCCGGTTACGCTAGGGTTGTGGGATGAGTACAACAATAGGAAATTCTACGACAGCGTGCGGAAATAGGGGTTGACAAAATCGGGCGGGGCCCGGCCCGGTCGGCGTAAGTGCTTACTACCAAAGGACTTACGGCTATTCTTAAAAAACTTGCTTTATTTGTAAAAAAAGGCTGGATTCCCCTTGACAAATGTGCCGATATATATTATAATGGGGGAAAGCAAAGGCAATATTCAACTGGGGTAACCGACAGCACCCTAACACGAAAGGAATAAAATGAACGATAACAAAAAAATCAAATCTGACTTGTGGGACGTTTACTATAAGCTTGAAGAAGCTGGAGCGTCGAAGGTTGTGAAGTATGCCATCATTGACGTTATGATTCTGATGGATAAAGAAGCGGAAGAAAAAAAGTTAGAAAAAACTGAAGTTTGCTCTTGACAAATGTCGATAATTATGCTATACTTAGAGCATAAGAAACAATCACTCGAAAGGAAAATTATGAACGACAAAACTTGGACATACAAAAGTCACGACTGTAAAATTGAGTTTCACGTTGAGCCTGATGTGGTCAAGGCTTGGCACACGGTTACAAAGCCGAACGGCGAAACCGTCTTCGCTGATATCTCACCCTATGACACAACAAAGGGTACAGTCAACCACTGGATTGATGCTGGCTATCCTAGCCGTATTGGTGTTGGCCCACTTCGGTATGAAGATCTGAAAAAAATGATAAAAACAGGGGCTTGACAAATACGAATGTTGTGGTAAAATTACAGTATAAGAAAATCACGCGAAAGGAAATGAAATGAGCGAATACAAATTTGAAAACACAACCGGTCACTACCTGCTGAAACAGTACGAGCGAGCTATCAAAGATTGCTTCGAGTACGAGGGGAAAACCCTGACTGAGTGGGAAACGGTTTCGGAAGCACAGGAACGCAAGGAAGCCGCCAAGCGTGCGAAGGAAGAACTCGCTGCCGCTAAAGCTCGAAACATTGAATTGTATCGGGAGCAAGCCACAGAAATGAGCCAGTTCAATGAACATGGACACTTCACCGGCATGACTGGGGAATTCGACCGCTCGAATGCCACCATTGACGAGGATGCCCAATATCGCAACGAAATGCGGTTTGCGGTTTGCACTAACATGGATCTGGAGGAAGAGTAATGACGATTATTTCGGAAGATTGTTTTATCGCTAATCTTGAAAAGGCAATGCAGGATAACCCTATCAGGTATGCCGATAATTTTTGGGGTGAGCTTGAAAAAGAGCAGCCTGAGATTGCCACGAGTTTTGCGGCTATTGTTGTCGCTATGGCTAAGATGGCTAATATGGAACATGATGATCAGGTTACGCCGGAAGTTCGGCAAGAGGGTATTGAGTACGTTATGCTTGCCGTTTGTGGTATCTTGTACAAGTCGCTGAATGCCCAGCGCGAAGCTGATGAAATGAAAGAGGTATGGGGATGAGCAAAACCAGAAACTACTCAACGAACCACATTAGTTACGAGAATGCCGGTGCCGTTACTAATCACGAAGAGGGAACGTGTACCTTTGAGCTAGACACAATACCCGAAAAGGGTTTACGTACTATCGACCTGTTTCAAGCTGGTAAGCGTTTGTTTAGTATATCCATTAGTGATACAGGCGCATGTTATCAGGTGTTGCAGGCTGGTGAGGATAAAGGTTGCTATACGTTATGGGAGGATGAGGTTTAACAATGAGAATGCGTAGGATTCACATGGTGCAACTTGCTCAAGAGATGCAGCGGGAGATCAATAAAGAGAACCGCAAAAAGAAACAAAAGAAAAAGAAAACTTTATTGCAAAAGTTCTTCGCTAGGGGTTGACAAAATCGGGCGGGGCCCGCCCCGCTCGCCCTAAGTGCTTACTACATAAGGACTTACGACAATTCCCGGTTTTTTTGTTTTTTCCTCAAGTTACCCCTTGATTTGTGCCGATAAATATAATATACTAATAAGGAGATTAGAATGATATATTTACTTGTAGCCGCTTGCACAATCGGATTTGTTGGAGCGGAAATTTTTAACAGAATTATACTGAAAAATGTGGAATAGGACTTGACAATCCTGAGCAAGATGGTATAATTTAGGCATAACAAAAACAATCACGAAAGGATTTACACTATGGAATTTATCTGGTACAACGAAAACTATCCTACCCTCGTAATCACCGAATCGGGATGGACTCCCGAACAACTCCAACGCGAAGCGGCGGAGCAAGGTTGCTCCGTCCATTACGTTCCCACTGGAAGGTGGTATTTATCTTGATTTTTTCTCAAGTTTCCCCTTGACGAACGCCGATAACTATAGTATAATGAAAGCATGAAAGACAACAATTCTCGAAAGGAAATGACGATGACGTTCGACGATTTTGACACGCAGATTCAGGTTGAGGAAATGACGT